>Ga0335074_10000086_pt1 | contig 170947 bp, 164 predicted proteins | sample Lox_Sample_23_FD_206715 | JGI IMG/M metagenome (GOLD analysis project Ga0335074, IMG submission 206715) | Soil microbial communities from Loxahatchee National Wildlife Refuge, Florida, United States - Lox_Sample_2.3 | ecosystem: Environmental > Terrestrial > Soil > Wetlands | place: USA...
AGCTGCTTTGCGCACGCGTGAAGACCCCTTCGCGATTTGGCGCTTCTATTTACCCTGTGCCTCGCCGGTGTCCAAGGACTATCAATGGCTTGGGAGGGATCAAGGTTGTGCGCCGAGGCTAAATCGGCGCCAGCGGTCGAGCATCATGGGCGTGAGCGCGGCCACGATCGCAGTCGTGTCGGCGACCCAATCCCAGATGTCGCAATCGCGGTGGATGATCGGCAGCGCCTGCACGAGTTCGATGGCGCAGCCGAACAGGGAAAGCCACAAACCCACCAAGACCAGCGGGGTGCGCGGATAGGCGGCAGCGGCCAGCGAGGTGAGAACAAAAAATGCCGCGAAATGCTCCGCCTTGTCCCAGGGGAACAGATGCGGCGCGTGACTGGCCGGCATTTCTGCAGCCACGAATGTGAAGAGAACGGTCAGCCAGAAGACGGTCCTGACGCCGTGCAGCAAAAGTGCGGGGCGCGGGATACCAGCCACTCGACATTCTCTCCGTTCGTGAATGCCGCACTAAGGCGACAAACGCACCGCCGGTCAACACGACGGCGCAGCGATCGTTCCAGGGCTCTATTCCGATGTATCGGGACCGTGTTGCCTGTCCCAGGTTACGCAATCCTTATAGGTCCCGTTGTAAACCGCGTCCGCCATGTCGAAGCTGTAGCCATTGGCGCGCGCGTCCGCCGCGCGCTGATGCGCGACGGCTTTGCAATGCGCATCGTAGGGGCTTGGAGTCTCCGCAGCGGTCACGTCGGGCGCTGCAACCGGTGCAGGTGCAACGGGTTGAGGTGCAACGAAGGGACTGATCTCAGCGACCGGCGCGGGCGCAACGACAGGGGCTGGGATGCTCGCGGCAGCGGGCGCCGTCCGTTGGACAGGCGCGGGACTTTCGCCCGGCACCCATCCGTCCTCGGTTTCGCAGGCAGCAAGCAGCAAGGCCGCGGAAACAAAGATGATCGTCCTCACGCGCGCACCTTGACCTGCGGGAACCGTGAACGCGGTTCATTTGCCCCACTGAACGGGAAGAATTTGAGCTTTGGCCGGCAAATCTGTCAATCTGCGCGAGCCTTGCGCCACATGGGATAGAGCAGAGGTCCACCCGGCACACGGATTTCGCCTGTGACCTCAAACCCGAAGCTCTGATAAATGGGAATGTTCGTCTCTTTGCTGGACTCCAGATAGCAGGGCATGCGCGCCGCATCGGCAACGGCGAGATGCCGGCGCATCACGACCCCGCCATAGCCCTTGCCCTGTTTCGCGGGATCTGTGCCGATCGCCTGCAGATAGTAATGCGGCTCTTTCGGATGATGTTTCTCGACGAAGTCCATGACCGACATCACATGCAGGGCGCCGCGGACGCCGAACACGCTCAGGAATTCGGCGCCGTTCGTGATGTATTGGTGGAATGGGATGTGCCATTTGCCGGGCGGGCGCCACAGGGCCACGGCCTCGAAACCGTTTGTCACGTCGCATGCGCCATACGGCAGACCAAGCTTGAACATCAGTTTGAAGAGACGCGGCATCTTTTCGGGGCGCGTGCTTTCGTCGGGAAGCACAAAGCACATCATCGGATCATCGAAGAACGCCCGCCCCAGCGTCTCGGAAACGGGATCGGTATCGTCCCGAACGGCTGGTCTTGCCGCGGTTCCGCGCGCCCGCGCCGTATCGTTCATGAACTGGCCCCAGAGAGTCCCGGGGCGACTATAGAGAGGCGCGCGCAGGATCGCTAGAATTCGGCCTCGAGGCCTTCGACTTCGTCGACCTCGGCGCACGCGCCTTCAAACCACTCGACCATGTCGGGCAGCGCCAGGATCGTGTCGCAATAATCGTTGCACAGACGGTCGAGCTTTACATCGTACGTGCGGAAGCGGGTGCACACCGGCGCATACATGGCGTCGGCCATGGTGGGCCGCGATCCGAAGAGATAGGGGCCGTCATAGTTCTTGAGGCATTCGCACCAGATCTCCGTGACGCGGTCGATATCGGCCCTTGCGCCCGCCCAGATTTTGAAGTCCGGATAATGCGCCTTGAGGTTCATCGGCAGCGACGACCGCAAATTCGCGAAGCCCGAATGCATCTCACCCGACACGGCGCGGCAATGCGTGCGCTCCGCGAGCTTCGACGGCAGAAGTTGTGCGTCCGGATAAAGCTCGTGCAGGAACTCGGCGATGGCGAGCGTGTCCCACACGCGGATGCCGCGATGGGTGAGCCGCGGCACAAGGAAGGACGGCGACAGAAGCAGGAGTTCCGCCCGAATCGACGGATCGTCGCTCGGCATCATCTCTTCAGCAAATTCCAGACCCGCCATCCGGCAAAGAAGCCAGCCCCGGAGCGACCAGGATGAATAATTTTTGCTTGAGATGGTCAGGATGGTTTCCGCCATACCGCGACCTTTCTGGCGATTTCCAATAAAGTATTTCGCACTGCAGCGTAAAATGCACTAGCCTTCATGAGGGGCCGGGCTTCCGGAAGCCGATTCCGGAGTAATGCGTCGGGAGTACATGCTTTATCAGCTCTATCAGGCGAGGCAGGACCTCCTGGCGCCGCTTCGCATAACAGCCGATCTGGCCGGCGCATTGCTGCAGGAGCCGCATGTGGGCCCGTGCGGCAATTTTCTTGTCCGCAGTCTGGCGGCAGGCGCCGAGATGGTATGCCGCACCCGCCTGACGCACGAGCGACCTGCATTTGGCATCGACGAGATCGTCGTGAATCACCGCCCGGTTGCGGTGACGGAGCTGCCGTCGCTCGTCACGCCGTTCGGCACACTTCTACATTTCAAGAAAAACATCGATGCGGTGCAGCCGCGCGTCCTTCTGGTTGCGCCGATGGCGGGTCACTTTTCAACCTTGCTACGCGACACGGTCGCGACGCTGCTGCCGGATCACGACGTCTACATCACTGACTGGCACAACGCGCGCGACATCTCGCGCGATGCGGGCCGCTTCGGCCTCGACGAATTCGTCGATCACATCATCCGTTTTCTCGACCACATCGGACCCGGCGCTCATGTCGTCGGCGTCTGCCAGCCCTGCAACGCGCTCGTGGCGACCGTTGCGCTCATGTCCGAGACGGGACATGCTGCTCTACCGCGCAGCATGACGTTGATGGCGGGACCGGTCGACACGCGCATCAATCCGACCAAGGTCAACGAGCTTGCGACGTCGAATTCGATCGACTGGTTCGCGTGCAATCTGATCACCGCCGTTCCGGGGCGCTATCGCGGCGCCTATCGCCGCGTCTATCCGGGCTTCATGCAGTTGAGCGCGTTCATGTCGATGAACCTCGTGCGCCACATCCGCGCCCATCTCGACCTCTTCGAACATCTGGCCCGGGGCGAAGACGAGAAGGCGGCCCAGACGCGGAAATTCTACGACGAATACTTCGCCGTGCTCGACCTGCCGGCGGAATTTTATCTCGAGACGGTGCAGCGCGTTTTCCAGGAGCATCGTCTGGCGCGCGGACTGTTCGAATGGCGCGGACGGCGTCTCGATGCGCGCGCGATCGCGGATACGGCGCTGCTCACGGTCGAAGGCGAAAAGGACGACATCTGCGCGCCCGGCCAGACGATGGCCGCGCACGACCTCTGTACGTCGATCAAGCCGCACAGGAAGCAGCACCACCTGCAGCCCGGCGTCGGCCATTACGGCGTCTTCTCCGGCGCGCGCTGGCGGCGCGAAATCTATCCCGCCGTGCAGAGCCACATCGCCGTGCACAACTGAGGCTCTTGCTGGGACCGCCGGTTTCCAGCCCGCTTTGTCTAAGTCTTTATCGCCATGGCCGGCTGGACGCCGGCGGTCCCAGCAAGATCACTCCGCCGCCACCGCCTTCTTCGTCTCGAATTCGAAATCCGACGGATTGGGTGTGCGGGTGCGGTCCCAGTAATCGACGAGCGGGAAGGGCCAGTTCTGCGTGACGCGGCCCTTCGCGTTCTTGTACCAGCTGTTCACCTGCGGCGAGCCCCACGCCATCCCTGCGTTTCCCGAGTCAATCGTCTCGTTGAAAGCGTCGTGCACGTCGCGCTTCGGCTCCATCGCGGCATAGCCTTTGCGCAGCATCAGCTCGATGCAGCCCATGATGTAGCGGATCTCGCATTCCGAGAAGAAGATGATGCTGCCGTTCACGACGATGTTGGTGTTGGGTCCGTACATCACGAAGAGGTTGGGGAAATTCGGGATCGTGATGCCGAGATAGGCGCGCGGATCGCCGTCCCATTGCGCATGCAGATCGACGCCGTCGCGACCCTTGAACTTCATGGGCGCCAAGAAACTGCTCGCGTTGAAACCAGTGCCGTAGATAATGACGTCGACGTCGTATTCCTTGCCGTCCTTGGTCTTGATGCCTTTCGGTGTGATTTCGACGATGGGATCGGTGACGAGCTCGACGTTCGGGCGGCGCAGGGCCGCGATCCACACGCCGTTGTCGCGCACGCTACGCTTGCCGCCGGGCGGATAGGTGGGCAGGCATTTCCGGAAGAACGCTTCGTCCTCGCCCGTCTGCGCTTTCAGACACACGGTCAGCATTTCGCGCAGCATGTCGTTGGCGGCGCTGACGGAGTTGGGACCGTTCCACGCGGGATCGGACTGCACCATTGGATAGATACCGTCGGTCAGCATCCAAAAGAGCCAGAAGCGATACCATTGTGCGTAGAACGGCACCTGTTTCAGGAGCCATTTCTGTCCTTCGCCGACGGCCTCGTGATAGTCGGGCGTGGGACCGAGCCAGGGCGGCGTGCGCTGGAACACGACCATCGATCCGACGTCGCCCGCAATCGCCGGCACGAACTGGAAGGCGCTGGCGCCCGTGCCGATCACGGCGACGCGCTTGCCTTTGAGGTCGACGGAATGATCCCAGGCGCCGGAATGGAACGACGCGCCTTTGAACGTCTCGCGGCCCTTCACGTCGGGATATTTGGGGCGGTTGAGCTGTCCCACCGCACTGATAATCGCGTTGGCTTCGACGGTTTCCTCGCGGCCGTCTTTGCGCAGGCGGACGGACCACATGGCGCGGCGTTCGTCATACGTCGACTGTACGACTTCCGTGTTGAAACGGACCTCGCGGCGGATTCCATATTTTTCGGCCACGCTGCGGAAATAGGCGTGGAGCTTGTCCTGCGTCGAATAATGCTGCGGCCAGTCGTAATTGGGCTCGAAGGAATAGGAATAAAGATGGTTCGGGTTGTCGACGCGGCAGCCGGGATAGGTGTTCTCGAACCACGTGCCGCCCACTTCGCTGTTCTTATCGACGATAATGAAGGGGATGCCCGCCTGCTTGAGGCGGATGGCGGCCAGCGTGCCGGACATGCCGGCGCCGATGATCAGCACACGGAAGGATTCCTTGAGGCTCGCCGGAATATCTTCCGCCCAATGGCCCGATTTGACGTCGCTGCCCTCGAGCGCAAGCTCTTCCAGGAGGAACGGTACGTAGCGCTCCGGAATCTCCGCACCGGCGACGAAGTTCATCATGCGCCGGATGACATCCATCGGGAGCGGCACCGTTTTCGGCTTGCCCTTCGCGAAATACGCCTTGATGACGTCGAAGGCGGCGGCTTGCGCGCGCAATTTTTGCGCGTCGGAAAGGCCCCCCTGTCCGTCGCCGAAGAAATCGTAGATCGGCTTGATGTCGCCGGTGACGAGGCTCGTATCGCCCGTCAGATGCACGACGGCTGCAATCAGCGACGGCAGATGCGCGTCGGCGATGGCCGCTTTGATGGTTGCGTCGTCCGCCGCCAGGGGTTCGGAAGAAGTCGACATGGCGTTGTCCTCGATCGTTCGGGCCGTCTGGGCCTCTCGGGATTGTTGTTCGTGCGATTGTCTCCCCGCACGCTTTTCCAAATCAAGCCGGGCTAGGTTGCAGTCTCCTCGAGGAAATCGAACACAGCCGCCTTGAAGAGCGCGTGCGCGATCGCAGAGAAGTGGTCACAACCGGGCAGGGTGACGCCGCGTCCGCCTGGGATTTCCGCGGCCAGGTCGTCGGGACTGCCCGCCAACGCGTCGCGTGCGCCGGCTACGACCAGCGTCGGCATACGAAGCCGGGCGAGATCGTTTCTGTCGTATCCGCTGCCGCCGCGGGCACGCGCAAAGGCCGCGAGGGCCTTCCGGTCCTCGCCCTGCTCGTCGGCGAACATGCGAAAGCTCTTGAGCAGCGGATCGGAGATCGCCTCGGCGTTTGCGGCCTCCATCGCCTCTGCCATGGGATTCCCCGGCGGCGGCGCGTCGAACATCCTGCCGCCGACACCGCCGAGGATCAGCCGATCGAACCGTTCCGGCTGCGCCAGCGCGATCGCCAGCGAAAGGCGCGCGCCCATCGAATATCCCATCAAGGACGCCGACGGGACGCCGAGCGCATCGAGCGCCGCCACAAGGTCGGCCGTAAGCGCATCGATCTGGTAGGCGGCGGGATCGTGCGGTTTGTCGCTTTCACCGTGGCCCGGCAGATCGAAGGCGATGGCGCGCATGCGCCGCCGTTCGAATGCGCCGAGCCAACCGACGCGCCGCCAATTCTCGTCGCGGTTGGACGAAAAGCCGTGCAGCAGCACGATGGTATCGGGGGCTTCGCGCGGGCCGACGTCGTCGTAGGCGAGCGAAATTTCGCGGACTTTCAGGGATGGCATCTAGATCAGCCGCTCGGTTGCCGCATCGATTGTCCGCGAGGTTCGCTTGTTGGCCAATGGGGTAGTCGTCCCGGAACCCGGGAACGGCTGCATGGTTAACCCTTTCCGTCCCGGCGGCAATTGGCGTTCCTTAATGGAATGCCCATATAGTCCCCGGGCGCTGCGACCCGGGGGCGGGGCCCGGCGTTTTCAAGAGAAGACGAGGGATTTCGATGGTGGCCTTCCTGCGTTGGGTTCGATCGATTGTGGTCGGCACTCTGAACGGCGTTGCGATGTTCGCGCTGTTTTTGGTCCTGGTGTTCGCGGCGCTGTTCGCCGTGGGCCTCGCAGTCGGCGATGGCATGCCGGACAAGATTCTTCTCACGCTGGACCTGCGCTCGCCGCTGAAGGATTCCGCCGAGGCCAGTCCGCTCGACATCGGCGAGCATCCGCCCACCGTGATGGACATCGTGCTTGCGCTCGATCAAGCGGGCAGGGATCCGCGCGTCAAAGGCCTCTTTATACGCATCGGCGGCGCCGATCTTTCCGTGCCGCGCGCCGAGGAAATCGACGCCGCGCTGAAGCGCTTCCGCGCCACCGGCAAGTTCGTGATCGCGCAGGCGCAAGGCTTCGACTCGACGGGTCTCGGCGACTATCTCGCCGCCACGGGTGCCGACGAAATCTGGATGCAGCCGCACAGCGTGTTCAGCGCGTCGGGACCGGCAGCGAGTGCACTCTTCCTGCGCGGCCTGTTCGACAAGGTCAACGCCGTGCCGCAGATCGCCAAGCGCTCGGACTTCAAGAGCGCGGCGGACATGTACATGGAGAAGGGCTACACGGGTCCCGACCGCGTGCAGACGACGGCGCTTCTGCAATCCTGGTACGACAACGCGATCGCAGCCGCGGCTTCGGCGCGCGGCGTCGACGCCAAAGCGTTCACCGCCGATCTGGAAGCCAGCCCGCAATTCGCCGACGCGGCCTTGCGCGACAGGCTTGTCGACAAGCTCGGCTATGACGACGAAGCCAAGGACGCGGCCAAAACGCGCGCCGGCGGCGACGGCGTGAAAGCGGTGACGCTCGCCAGCTATTGGAGGACGACACGCGACGCGAACGAATTCGGCGGCAATGGTCGCATCGCCCTGATCGAAGCCTCCGGCGATATCGTCGACGGCACGCTCGGCCACGGCGGCCTGATGGGCAGCGACGATGTCATCGCCGGCGACGATCTTTCGAATGCCATCCGTTCGGCGACCGCGGACAAGAGCGTGAAGGCGATCCTTCTGCGCATCGACTCGCCCGGCGGATCGGTGACGGCGTCGGATCAGATTCTCGACGCGGTGAAGAAGGCGCAGGCCGCCGGCAAGCCGGTCGTCGTCAGCATGGGCGCGCTGGCTGCATCCGGCGGGTACTACGTCTCGTGCGCCGCCGACAAGATCGTGGCGGAGCCCGGCACGCTGACGGGCTCGATCGGCGTGCTGACCGGCAAGGTCTCCATCGGCAAAACGCTGGCGATGGTGGGCGTGGGCGCGGACGAGATCGGGGTCGGCAAGAACGCGTTGTTCGATTCCAGCATCTCGCCCTACACGCCCGCGCAATGGGCAGCGCTGAACGCACAGGCCGATGCGATCTATGCCGACTTCACGCGGAAGGTTGCCAGCGGCCGCAAGCTTCCCCTGAGCCAGGTACAGGACATCGCCAAGGGCCGTGTCTGGACCGGCGCGGACGCCAAGCCGCGCGGACTGGTCGACCAGCTGGGCGGGTTCTGGACGGCCGTGGCCGATGCCAAGACATTGGCCGGCATCGGCGCCGGCGAGCGGGTCGTCTTCAAACGGTTCCCCGAGCGCAAGGGATTTTTTGCGGCGCTCGGAGAGGCGTTCAGCGGCAGCGCGGCGGGCGTTCGTGCTGTCGAGGGCCTCGCCCGGATCGAGGAGGCGCCGGTCGCCCAGGCGGTCCTGAAGGCCGCGAACGAGGTTCCCCGCCATGGTGTGGAGATGCGCGCGACGGGGCTTCCGGACGCCGAATAGCGGCAGCGCCCGGCTTACGGCGTCGCGTCCCGCGCTACCCGATTGCCGCGGGGGCTACCCCTGCAAGCGGCGTCCACATGGCGCACTTGTCATGAGACTCGCAAAACCGTGATACTGCCTTGATATCAAAGGGTTTGGGGCCCGTGCAGAGCGCCGCGCTCGACATTCGCGTTCGGATGCTGGTCCAAACGGCCCAGCAATTGATGGCCGAGGGCCGACTGGAGGACGCCGCGCGCGCTTGGGACCAGGTGCTGGCGACCGCGCCCGAGCACCCGCTGGCGCTCTACCGCCTGGGCCAGCATCGTTTCTTCCGCCGCGACATGCAGGGCGCGCTCCAACTCCTCCAGCGCGCCGAGCGGGCCGATCCCACAAATGCGAACGCGCCTTTGAGCCTCGCGTTCGTCCATCGCGCGCTCAACGACAATCAGGGCGAGATGGCGGCGCTGCAGCGCGCGCTGACGATCGATCCGTATTTCGTTCCGGCGCTGCTCGCCAAGGGCATGCTGCTCGAACGCGTGGGGCAGCCGCGGCAGGCGGCGCAAGTCTACAAGGCCGTGGTAACGATCGCGCCGGCGGACGATCAATTGTCGGCCGAGCTGCGCGAGGCACTCGTCCACGCGCGCGATGTCGTGCGCATCAACGCAGAAATTCTCGACGAATTTCTCGGCAAGCGACTGGGTCCGGTTCGCGCCCGGCACGCCGGCGAGAAGCTCTCGCGCTTCGAAGAATGCAAGGACGTCGTCCTCGGCAGACAGAAGGTCTACACCCAGCAGCCGAGCATGCTGCACATCCCGCACTTGCCGGCGATCACGTTTTACGATCGCGAAGAATTTCCCTGGCTCGCCGCACTCGAGGCGGCAACACCCGACATCCGCCGCGAAGCGCTGGCCGTGCTCCAAGATTGCGGCGACGACATCGTGCCCTACGTGTCCCATCCCGACGGCTCGCCGATCAATCAGTGGGCCGAGCTCAACCACTCGCCGCGCTGGAGCACGTATTTCCTGTGGAAAGACGGCGTCCGGTACGATCGCCAATGCGAGAAATGCCCGGTGACGGCGCGCGCATCCGAGGCGTTGCCTGTCGTCGATACGCCGAACTTCGGCCCCACGATCATGTACTCGCTGCTGGCACCCCACACACGGATACCGCCGCATTCGAGCGTGACGAACGCACGCCTCGTGGTGCATCTGCCGCTGATCGTGCCGGACGGTTGCCAATTCCGCGTCGGCAACGACACGCGGCCCTGGCGCGAGGGCGAAGCCTGGGTATTCGACGATACGATCGAACACGAAGCGTGGAACAACAGCGATCAGCACCGCATGATCCTGATGATCGATATCTGGAATCCCTATCTCTCGATCGCGGAGCGGGAGCTGATCAACGAATTGCTGAACGGCGTGCGCGACTATTACGACGGCGAGCGCATCGACATCATCACGGGACTGGCCGTATCGCCCGGGAAAGCCGGCTGAATCTATTCCCTCGGATAGCCGAACGCTCCAATCCACGGCTCCAGAACGGGAAGCACGGGCTTCAGCTGTTCGCGATAGCGCCGCCACTGACCGACGCCTTCGTCATAGAGCGGGCGGCGGATCTGCGCGGCGCTGGGCGAGCGCACGTCGAGGCCGGTGTCTTTGCGGTGAAAATCGCGCAGCGCTTCGGACCATTCGACCCCGATGAACGCGCATACAGCCGCGGCGCTGTTGTCGAAATCCGAGATCATGTCCTCGTAGCGGTGTTCGAGGAAGGCGAGGGGGAGCTTCGCCCGGCAGATGGCGCCTAGCCGCATCACGGCCGCGTAGAGACTGGCGGCGTCTTCTAGCGAAAGAAACTCGAAATTGACGGGATTGATTTCGAAATGACGGCGATAACAGCTTTGAACGACGTCGCGCGGATCGCGCAGCGCAAAGACGATCCTGGCGTTGGGGAAGAGCCTCGCGATCAGCGGGAGCTTGATCGTGTTCATGGGAAGTTTGTCCACGAAGACCTTGCCGCGGACATCGAGCCCCGTACGCAGGACGCCCTGCCAATAGGCGTCGCGATAGACGTCGAGCTCGGCTTCGTCGGCGGCCGTCAGCCGGTCAAGCCCTCTCTGGTCTGCCAGGAACAATTGTCCCGCTTCGACCAGCAGGTCCTGTTCTTCGAGCGCCGCCACGCCGGGATGCGAGGCCAGCACCTGTTCGAGGAGCGTCGTGCCCGAGCGCGCAAAGCCCAAGAGAAACACGTGCCGATCGGCAGGTGACAATGCACCGCTTGCGGCCGATGACCATGTTTCCGGCGGTGCGTTCTCCACGCACGAGGCGATGCGATCCACCGTCGTGCCCGGGCGTTCGAAAGCGCGGTAGCGGGCCTCGTGAAGTGCGCGGATCGCCGCTTTTTCGAGGCCATAGGCTGCGAAGGCTTCTTCGACGCGATTCTGGCCGTCGAGCGCGTCCGCCAGGAGCCCCTGCAAAATTGCGGCGCCGCGCGCGGTCATCGAAACGGGGTTCATCACGGCGCGGAACCGGCGTTCGGCCTCGGCGTAATCCTTTTCCGCGAGGCTGACGATGCCGAGGGCGACGGTGGCCGTGGGCTGGCCCGGGTTGATCTGCAACGATCGCTCGGCGAACGCGCGGGCTTCCTCGATCTTGCCCGCCGACGCATAGGACGCGGCGAGGGTGCCGAGCGCGTCGGCGTGATTGGGATCGAGGGCGACGGCCCGCTCGTAATACATCGTCGACTTGTCGGCTTCGCCCGCCAGCTCGAGCGTCCAGCCCTTGCGGTAATACGGTTGGGCGTTGTTGGGATCGAGCGCAATGGCGTCGTCGAAGGCCCGCAGGGCGTCCTGCAGCTGGCCGAGGTTTACAAAGCAGACACCGATTGCATTCTGCAGATTGACGTCGTTCGGCGCCAGCGTGCGCGCCTGCATGAATTCCGCAAGCGCTTCGCGGTGTCGCCCCTTCTGCTGGTGGGCAAGTCCGCGCGCGTTGTAGACGATCGGATGATGGCGTCCGTGCGCCAGGACGAGGTTGGCGATCGACGCCGCGCGCTCGTAGTCGCCGGCGCGCATGGCCGCAACGATCTCGCCGATGGCTCTGTCCGGTTGGGCTGCGCCGTAAGGGTCGAAGACCATGTTCTGTGATCCTTCAATGCTGTTTTTGACTGTCGATCCCGGCCGCTTTGTAACCGAAGCGCTCGGCCCAGTCGTTCAAGGACGGCAGGACCGACGCCATGTGGCTGCGGTAGTTCCGCCAGTGTCCGATCCCTTCGCTGCCTAATCCCCTGATCACCTGCGTGGCGCTCGGTGTGCTGACTTCGCGGGCGGCTGAATGCTGCGCGAAATCGCGGAAGGCGTCGGTCCATTCGATGCCCGCGAACGCGCAAAGCTCCCGCATCCGGGAATCGAAATCCGACACGAGGTCTTCATTCTTGATCTCGTGGACCGGCAGTGCGATTTTTCTGCGATAGGCGGCGGCGAGGCGCGCAACCATGTCGTAGAGCCGTGTTGCGCGATCCAGCGACAGGAACTCGGCGTTGGCGGCGTTCGGATTCAAGCGGCGGCGGAAGCAGCTCAGCACGACGTCCCTGGGATCCCTGAGGCAGAAGATGATCCGCGCTTCCGGGAACAGCTTCGCGATCAACGGAAGGCGAATAGTGTTGAAAGGCTGCTTGTCGACCAGAATCCTGTTTTCGACGTCGATCCGGTGCGAGGCGAGCGTGTCCCAATAACGCTTGCGGTACTGCGCGATTTCGCGCGCGTCGAGAAATTGCAGATGCGCGAGATGCTGCGGGCCTCCCAGCAGCTCGCGCACGATACCCGAGAGGGCGTCCTTCTCGCCGGTCGTGATCACATCCGGATGGCAGGCGAGAATCTCCTCGAGAAGCGTCGTTCCCGAGCGCGGAAAACCCAGGATGAACAGATGCCGCGCAGGGCCGTCTTCACTGTTGCGCGGGCCCATCTGCCAGGACGCCGTTGCGGGATCCTCAAAATGCTGCAGCAGCCAGCCCACATATTCGTCCATCGGCATTTCGCCGGTTGCCGCCAGGCGCCCGGCGAAGACGGACTTGAACGTCGTGTTGCTCGCGGTGTAGGCGGCGAACGCGTCGTCATAGCGCCCTTCGGCGTCGAGCGCGTCGCCCAAAAGCCCGAATATCGTACCGCGGTCTTGATCCGTCAGTCTGGGGGACTCGATTAAAGCGCCGAGCCGTTGTCTGGCTGAGCGGTAATCCTTTGCGGCAAGATCGGCGCTGGCCAGCGCGATCGTCGCGGGAGCATTGTCCGGCGCGAGCGCGAGAGCCCGCTGCGCGTACGTTCGGGCGTTCTGCCACTGGCCGCGGCGGGCTGCGAGCGCAGCCAACCGGCCCAAAGGGTCCACCGCCTGCGGGTTGAGGCGGGCGGTTTCCAGGAAAGCGTCGCGCGCGCGATCCAACTCTCCCAGCTCTTCCAGCGACCAGCCGCAATTGTAGTGGGCGGGCGCGAAGTCCGGAGCGAGCTCGGAGCATTTGCGAAATGCCGCGACGGCTTCTTCCAGGCGGCCGAGCTTTGCCAGGCAGAGACCCAGCGCATTCAGCACCATGGGGTCCGAGGGCGCCAGTTCGTGCGCGCGCTGCAGATCCTTGAGCGCGTCGACGGGGCGGTTCTGGCCCTCCAGCCAATAGGCGCGGAGATTGAGCAACAGCGGAGCCTCGACGCCGCGATCCAGGCATTCCCTCGCCAGTGCGACGGCTTCCGTGGTCTGCGCGCGTTGCAACAGTTCAGTCGCCCGTGCGACCGCCGTTTCCAAAGCTTCTGTCATACCAAGACCTTAGTGCGTGATCGTGGGGCGGAGCAAATGATAGGAAGCGCGGTCGCCCGCCGGCGGCTATTCGGGAACGGGTAGCCCCAGGCTTTCGAAGAGAGGTCCCAGCTCGCCGCGATATTGCCGCCAGCGGCCGACGCTGCTCGCGTAAAGCGGCTTGCGTACCTGCAACATGCTCGCGGTGCGGACGGGCCGCTTCGACTCGTGGAAGCGCAGGCATTGATCAGACCACTCGAGACCGCAAAAAGCGACGAGCTCGCGCGCCTTGCGCTCGATGTCTTCGACCACGTCCTCGTATTCGATCTCCAGGAAGCGGTCTTGGGGCATGACTTTGCGCCAATGTGCCATGAGCGTTTCGTGCGTACGATAGTAGCGCCCCAGTTCCGTGAGGTCGTAAGTGAAGTTCTGCTGGCCTGAGAACAGGATCGAGTAGCACGAGAGGCAGGTATCGAACGGATTGCGGCGGCAAAGGATGATCCGGGCGTTTGGCAACATGAGGTGAATGAGACCGGCGAAGATCGCGTTGGACGGCATCTTGTCGACGAAGCGCGTCTTGCCCTCGGGCAACGTTCCGATGCGCGCCAGATATTCGGCGCCGAGCGCGCGCTGATCGTCCGGCTTCAAGTCTGCCACGAAACTCGGAAACGCCGTGCGGCGCTTGCGCTCGAAGTCCCTCACCAGTGTCAGCATCGCAAGCACTTCGCCGGCGCCGTGGACGTCCGGATGGGAGGCGAGGATCTGCTCAATCAGGGTCGTTCCCGAGCGGGGCATCCCGACGATGAAGATCGGAGCCGCCGAAGTGTCGCCTGCTGCGGTCTCGATCGTGGAAGGCGAGAAGACCGTTTCAACGAGGGGAATAACACGTTCGGCTTCGGTCGGATCGTAATCGATCAGGCTGCGTTTGATGCGGTTCCCCTCGTGCAGATGCGCGAAACCTTTCAATGTGTCGCCGGCACGCAGATAGGCGTTGGCCAGCACGAAACTGAGCTGGGCGCGATCCACCGCGGACGTTGTGTTTTTGTCGGCCAGCAGGGCTTCCAATTCCGCGATCTCCGCGTTCGGCAAACGGAACTCGCTCGCCAGCGCGCGCAGATAGAGGACGATCGCGGAGGTGGGTTCGAGCGCACGGGCGCGGTCGAATAGCTTCATCGCTTCGGTCGGACGCGCCAGTTCCAGCAGCGCCGACGCTTTGCCGGCGACCGCTTCAGCCGAAGCGGGCATGAGAGCCATGGCCCGGTCGAAAGCAGCGAGCGCCTCGATGTGGCGGCCGAGCGCCAGAAGCACGCTGCCACGGCACAGGAAAGCTTCGCCGTGATCGGGGGCAAGACGAATGGCATCCCGGCAAGCCGCCAGCGCTTCTTCGTACCGTTTGGCTTTGAAGAGAATCTCGCCGACCGTCGACAGAACCTGTGGATCGTGCTTTGCATCGGGAGGAAGCCTCGCGATCCAGGCCAGCGCCGCATCAAAGCGCTCACGGTCGGTTTCGGCGAGTGCAGCAATCATATAGGTGCGCGCATCGCCGGGTTTGAGCTCCACGGCGCGCCTGACGAGCGCCAGCGCTTCGTCATAGCGACCGGACATGGCGAGTAAGGAGGCGAGGTTGCGGTGCGCTTCGGCGTAGGCGGGATTGACGCCAATGGCCTGCCGATAATGTTCAGCCGCATCGTCGTTTAGCCCCAGAAGATTCTGGAGAACAAAGCCGAGGTTGCTGTGGGCCGCCGCGAAACCCGGATTGAGGCTGACCACGCGCTCCAGCGCGTCGCGGGCGGCTTCACCATTCTGGCGCTGCGCATGGATGATCCCGAGCCGATACCAGGCCCCGACCAGCTTCGGGTCGCGCGCGACGGCCTCCTCGCTTGCTGCAAGGGCTTCGTCGACCTGGTTCTGCTCCTGGCACAGCTGGGCCAGAGCGTCGAAGATTTGCGCGGTCGCCTCCGGTGCGCGGGCGAGACGGCGCAATTCGACGAGCGCCGCACCGGCGCCGGGGCCTCTGGCCGTACGAAGGATTGCGGAAAGCTTTGCATTCAGGTCCGGGGATTTGGGCTCGTCGATCATGTCGTGCTGCTGACCATTGCTGGGCGATCCGTCCGCCCCGTGTCCAAAGAGGCATATTGGCGAAATGTCGCCTTTTTGGCGATTCCCCAAACAAAAACGGTGGCCCCGGACAGGGCCACCGTTTTCAGGCAAGCCGGTAAACGGCTTAGTACTTGATCGTCACGCCGATGAACATCGTGCGGCCAAGCGTATCGTAAGTGCCCGGGAAGGTGTTGTCGTTGCCAACGCCCACGGGGTAGGAGAACGAGTCGAGCTGCGGCGGTAGCCTGTCGAACACGTTGTTGACGCCCGCGTGCAGGTCGACACCCGTGCGCACGTTCCAGTCTGCCGCGAGATCGAGGTACCAGTAGTCGTTGATCGTCGCGTCCGCCGGAACCGGTGGTCCACCGTTGACGCTCGTGCCGTAAACCGCGAGTTGCGGAACGTGGACCTGGTCGGCGTCGAACTTGACGCTCGACATGTAACGCCAGTTGGCCGAGAAATCGACATCCCAGGGCGTTTCCCACGTCACACGCAGGCGATGACGCCATTTCGGACGGGGGAAGCCGCAGGTGACGCCGAACAGGCCGTCGCAGCTATAGGACCCTTGGGCCGCAGTGATCTCGACTTCGTAATCCTGTTCCCAAGTGCCGATGAAGGCGAATTGCAACGCGCCATAACCGGCCGTCATCGGGATGTCGTCGAGGCTGACATTGTAATTGGCCTCGAAATCGATGCCCTTGGTGTGCAGGAAGCCCGTGTTCTGGTTGGTGGAGACAACATAACCATCGTTGCCGAGAAGCTGTCCCAACGAGTTGCGATGCACAAGATTGCAGTACGACGCCACTTGCTGGACGTAGCATTCGGTGAGGGACACACCCGCCGGGATGGACGAAATGGCCTGCGACACATCGATATTGAAGTAATCGATTGTTGCCGTGAAGCCGTCGAGGAAGGTTGGCGTCGCCACGATGCCGATCGTCCGCGTATCGCCGATTTCCGGCCTCAGGTTGGGGTTGCCGCCGACCAGCTGATTACACTGATTGGACGGGCAACTGAGGATCACGGAATTTCCGCGATTCGTGACAGAAGCGCAGCCCGGGGCCGTAGTTGCCCAGTTCGGGGATGCGCAGGGGTCCTGCGCCGAAGCCAGCTCGATATTGTTGGGCGAGAAGGCTTCGAGCACCGTCGGCGCACGCACCGCGCGCTCATAGCTCGCGCGGACACGGAAATCGTCGATCGGCTGGTATTCGAGGCCGTACTTGTAGGCCGACACGCTGCCGGCGTCGCTGTATGACGAATACCGGTAGCCGCCGTTGAACGAGAAATCCTCGACCCACGGCATCTCCTGGACGAGCGGAATCTTCACTTCGCTGAAGCCTTCCACCACGTTGAAGCCCGAACGCGGCGTCGGCAGCGTGGCGCCACCGGCGCCGTTCAGGTCGCCGCTGATATACTCTTCGTCCGGCTGCAGCTCGAGATATTCGGCGCGATACTCGGTGCCGAACGACACGGCGACGGGACTCTTTGCCCACGGCGACTGGATGCCGTATTCGCCGAGATCGCCGGTGATGTCGGCGCTGAGGATCTGCTCTTCCGTGTAGCCGTTCTGGAGACCCGGAACCTTGACGTAGCTGAGCTGCTGCGGCGTGATCGATCCGATGCCGTTGAACACGTCCAGCGGCACGCAACCGGCGGCACCCGAAGCGCAAACGATCTGGCCGCTTGGATTGTACACAGCCTGCAACGCATTCGCCGCGTTTTTCGTCGAGAAGAAGCCCAGATCCGTCTCATTGAAGATCGATTCGCTGAACTGGCCGTAGGCGTCGTACGTCCAGCCATCACCCAGATCGCCGCGTGCGCCGACCTGCATGCGATAGGATGTGTGCTCGAGTTCGGTGATCAGCGGCCCGCCTTCGATGGCGCGGCGGCCGATTTCCAGGCTGGCATCACCGGGGGTGTTGTTGCCCGCGCCGTTGTAATAGCCGCCGGCGGCATACCCAGCGGCGGGTACGAAAGCGTAGCCGGGAACCGTTCCGCAAAGGAGCTGGTTTTCCTGAGCCGTCATTAGTGGGTTGCTGCAGTTGACCAGCCATGACGAGCCGCTGACTGCGCCTTCGCCGAAGAACAGGCCACGCGCCGCGATCTGCGCGGTGGTCTTGTCGTCGGTGAACATGAACGACGTGTAGATGTCGAGTTCCTTGTTCACCTCGTAGTGCGCGAAGAATCCACCCGTATACCGCGTGTCGGGACGCTGCAGATAGTTCGTGGCGCCATAATTGTAATGCTGGTCTGCGGCCCCCGTGTACGGGACGAACATTCCGCTGCCAACCGCGCCAGTCCCGGTCTCGAAGAACGAGTCTGCAACCGGCGTGAACCCCGCAGCGTAAATGGGCGCGCCCGTCGTCGGATTCGTCCCGATTTGATTCGCGTGGTTGTAGTCGGCAGCGTCAATCGAAAGCTGTCTGTTGTAGGTGCTCGAGCCGCCACAAACATGGGCCGCGCCGCTTGATGTGAAGCCGCCGATGAAGCTGCACGCCGCGTAGTCGCGCGCACCGGCGAGCACCGGCTCGGTGTTCTGATAGCCGATATAGGCCGTGACGTTGCCTTTGCCGTTCGCCGTGTTGGTACCCATGATGAGGGTGCCGGTTTCGTTGGCGCCGTCCCAGATGTTCTCTTTGGCGAGCTGGTCTCCGGCGGCCGCGACGACGGAACGATCATATGCGTTCGTGTTGTCCGCCTGCGCGATGCCGTATTGGCCGTCGAACTCGATGCCTTCGAAATCCTTACGCATCACGAAGTTGACGACGCCGGCCATGGCGTCCGAACCGTACACAGCCGAGGCGCCGCCCGTCAGGATTTCGACGTGATCGACGAGAGCCGCCGGGATTTCGTTCAAGTCGGGAACCGGAACCTTCGGGTCGCCAGGCATCAGGCGTGTGCCGTTGACGAGCACCAAGGTGCGCACCGAGCCCAAGCCGCGCAAGTCGACAGTCGCCGTACCGGTCGCGCCATTGGACTCGCCGGACGTCTGGTCAGCGAGCACCGAAGGCAGGTTGTTCAGGAGGGATTCGACGCCTGTCGTACCCTCGAATTTCATTTCCTGCTGACCGACTGCGGTCACCGGGCTGGGGGCATAGAGGCCCTGTTGCGGAATGCGTGAACCCGTGACGACCACGGTTTCGGTCGATTGATCTTGCGCCGAAGCGGGCAAGGAGAGGCTCGCGGCCGCGACCGAAGCTGCTCCGAGGAGCAACGCGGAACGCAGACTGCGCTTGTCGAGATTGGCTTGATACACTTGGTACCCCCTTGGTTCTGTCGTAACGACGACTGCCGCCAACGGACTATTGCGTGCCGACGGATGGCAGCTGCCCCCACGTGTCCTTCTCGGCCCACATGGATATGCCCGTTTGTGCGTACGCTAAAAGACTGTCCCTTGGCTGGTCAAAATGGATTTGCGGCAATGCTCACGTTCCGGGCGCCGTTGTGGCTTTTGTGCATCTGTTTTGTGACGGACGGTCATGATTTTGCTCGCAAATCCGCATGGTCTGCGCTTCGCAAAAGGAATCGGGATGCCGTATGGGCGCATTGCACCGCGCGTCGCCGGTGTTTTTTGCCCAATCTTAAGATGTTGAGTCGTTTCGGCAGCGGCTCAGCCGTTTCTGCAAACGCGTCCGCTGCATTTGTATTGGGCCAGGGCCAAATGAGCCCGGAGGCGGCCGGTTTGTTTGGACCTCGCCCGCACTGGTACAAAGCCCTCTAATGGTCCAAATCGGCTTGCGCGAGCTGTCCGGCAGGGGCATAGCGGCCAGAACCCGGATCGAGGCGAAGTCCTACGCGTGGAATTGGAAATCTTCGACAAAGCCCGTCTGGAAGCTGTGGCTACCGCGCTTCGCGGACGTGACGCGAAGACCGCGGGGTTGCTGGCTGAGTTCGACCTCGCCCAAGGGGTGCAACATCCACTTCTGTTTATGGCCCGCGCCGTGGCGCTGTCCGAAGCGGGCCGCCATGAGGAGGCCCTTGCTGATTTCGAGCGTGCCGCGCACCTGTCGCCCTCGAACCCGGCAGCCTGGAGCGCGCTGGGAATCTGTTGTTCGAAGCTCGACCGGTTCGACGATGCGGTTGAGGCCTTCGACAAGGCGATAGCGTTGCGTCCGAATGTTGCCGATTTCCACTACCGAAAGGGCCGGGCGCTCGAGCAGGCGCTGGATCGCGTCGCGGCGAAGGCCGCCTTTCAACGCGCGCTCGAATGTGACTCCGCGCATTCCGCCGCGCTAGGCCGATTGGCCTACGGGTCCGCGCAGCAGGGTGCGTCGTCTGAGGCTCGTGCCTATGCCGACCGTGCGCTGGCGGTCGATGCGCAGGATCAGACGGCTCGTCTTGTGCATATCATGTCCGACATTCGCGAGGGCCAATTGGCGCAGGCCGATAGCAATCTCTCCGCATTTCTTTCGGACGCAGCTGTCAGCGAGCACGCCCGCGCGACTGCGCTGGGCGAACTGGGCGATCTGCGCGACCGCCAGGGACGCATCGACGAAGCGTTCGAGGCGTATTCGCGCGCAAATGATCTCACCGGCACGCTTTACACGGGCTTGGTAGCGGGCGGCCTTTCGACGAGCGAGACAGTGCGCGCGCTGGCTGGCTATTTCGAAAACAAGGAACGCTTGCACCGCTTTCCCGCGCCGGGCATTCCGGCCAAAGGGCACGCATTCCTTCTCGGCTTTCTGCGCTCGGGAACGACGCTTCTCGAACAGGTGCTGGCCAGCCATCCCGACGTCGTCACGCTTGAAGAGAGGGGCCCTGATGTCGATGCCGTCCGGCATTTCATGCGCGCGCCGCACGATCTTGATCCGTTGTATCGCGCTTCCGAGCAAGAGATTCAGAAGTACCGCGATCTTTATTGGCAGCGCGTGCGAAAACACGGCGTCGATCCCACGAACAAGGTCTTCGTGGACAAGGGACCGATTCAGACAGTTTATCTTCCGGTCATCGCGCGGCTCTTTCCGGATGCAAAGATTCTGTTCGCCATTCGCGATCCCAGGGATGTCGTCTTCAGCTGTTTCCGCACACGGTTCGGAATGAATTCGACGACCTATGAGCTTTTGACACTGCAAGGCGCGGCCGATCTCTACGCCGGCGTGATGAGGTTGGCGGAGATCTATCGCGCGGTCATACCGATGGATGTCCACGAGGTTCGCCACGAAGCGTTCGTTCGCAATTTCGACGCCGAGGCGCGCCGACTGTGCGATGTGCTTGGACTGGAATGGAGCGAGGCTATGCGGAACTTTGCCGAGCGCTCGAAGCTCGGCGCGATCGCCACCGCGAGCGGGCCCCAGATCGCGCGCGGGCTCAACCAACAAGGCATCGGACGCTGGCGGCCCTACCGCAGCCATTTGACTCCTGTCCTGCCCGAACTGCAACCCTGGGTTGAGAAATTCGGCTACGAGCTTCAGAATGACGATTGAAACGCCAGTCTGGTTCTGGGGATAGCTCAGGCTATGTGGACAGGACTGATCGGCCATCCGGCCTGCCTGGAACATCTGCCGCCCCGGGGGCACCCCGAGTGCGCCGACCGGCTTCGCGCGGTCGTGGGACATCTTGAAACCGATGCCTTCCAGGACCTTGTCCGGATCAATGCGCCACGTGCCGAAAGGGCCGATCTCCTGCGCGCGCACACCGCCGATCATGTGGACGCCATCACCGGCATGTGCGCCGAAAGGGCAACTGCGGACGGCTATTTTCAGATCGATCCCGACACGGTGATGTCGGCGGGTTCAAAGGAAGCCGCTTTGCGCGCGGCCGGTGCCGTCGTAGCGGCAGTCGACGAAGTCCATGCGGGACGGCTCAGAAATGCATTCTGTGCCGTGCGGCCGCCGGGCCATCACGCCGAACGTGCGCGCGCCATGGGCTTTTGCCTGTTCAACAGCGTGGCTGTCGGCGCATTGCGTGCGCGCGCGGTTCACGGTTACAGGCGAATCGCTATCATCGATTTCGACGTACATCACGGCAATGGCACACAGGACATATTCTGGTCCGATATAGATGCGTTCTACGCGTCCTCGCACCAATCGCCGTTCTATCCCGGTACGGGCGACGCATCGGAAAGCGGCTTCCTTGGCAACGTCCTGAACGTGCCGCTGCGCGCGGGCTCGGGGAGCCGCGAATTTCGTGCCGCCTACGAACGTGAGGTCTTGCCCGCGATTCAGAATTTTGCACCTGATTTTATCTTCATTTCCGCGGGCTTCGACGGCCACCGCGACGATCCGCTCGCGGAACTGGAGCTGGTCGAAAGCGATTTCTCTTGGGTAACACACGCCATCTGCGAAATTGCGCGGAGGCGCTGCGGCGGGCGCGTTGTTTCGGTTCTGGAAGGCGGGTATGACCTTGAGGCGCTGGCCCGGTCTGCAGCGGCCCATGTACGCGCACTCATGGAGGCTTGAACAATGCCCGCGAAGGCGGCGTCTACACCCGTCGACGAAATGAGCTTCGAAGCGGCTCTCAAAGAGCTGGAGTCGATTGTAAGCCGCCTGGAGCAAGGCGAAGTGGATCTGGAAGATTCGATCGCGCTCTATGAACGTGGTCAGGCGCTTAAGGCCCACTGCGACAAAAAGCTGAAAGCTGCGGAGGGACGGCTTGAGAAGATCGTTCAGGGCACCAATGGGGTCGAAGGCGTCGAGCCGATGGATATCGGATGAGCGTTCGAACGCATCGCCTTGATTTGTCGAACGAAAGAGTCAACGCTGCCGTCTGAGGCGGCGAAAGTATTGTGGTCGAGCAATCGGCCGATGACGGAGTTATTGGGATGAACATTTCGAACACAACGCCCCTCCTGGACCAGATCGAGAACCCGTCGGCATTGCGCGGTCTCCCGCGCGGCGATTTGCGCCAGCTGGCCGACGAACTGCGCCAGGAGTTGATCGATGTCGTTTCCGTCACCGGCGGACATCTGGGCGCAGGCCTCGGCGTGGTCGAACTGACCGTCGCGCTGCACTACGTCTTCAACACACCGGAAGACAAACTCATCTGGGACGTCGGCCATCAGGCCTATCCGCACAAGATTCTAACGGGCCGGCGCTCGCGCATGCGCACGCTGCGCCAGGGCGGTGGTTTGTCCGGTTTCACGAAGCGCGCGGAGAGCGAATACGACCCGTTCGGCGCGGCGCATTCGTCGACGTCGATCTCCGCCGGCCTCGGTTTTGCCGTCGCGCGCGATCTGAAGAAGGAAAAGAACAACGTCGTTGCCGTGATCGGCGACGGTGCGATGAGCGCAGGCATGGCCTATGAGGCGATGAACAACGCGGGCGCGATGGATGCGCGGCTCATCGTCGTGCTGAACGACAACGACATGTCGATCGCGCCGCCGGTCGGCGCGATGAGCGCCTATCTCGCGCGTCTCATTTCGAGCGGTCCCTATCGGGGCTTGCGCGAAATCGGCAAGCAGGTCGCGAAATTCCTGCCGCATCCGCTGGAAGTGGCGGCGCGGCGCGCGGAAGAATATGCGCGCGGTATCGCCATGGGCGGCACGCTGTTCGAAGAACTGGGCTTCTACTATGTGGGCCCGATCGACGGCCACAATCTCGATCATCTGATCCCGGTGCTCGAGAACGTGCGGGACTCGAAGAACGGCCCCATTCTCGTTCACGTCGTGACGCAAAAGGGCAAAGGCTATCCGCCGGCGGAAGCTTCGGCCGACAAATATCACGGCGTTGCGAAGTTCAACGTGCTCACCGGCGAGCAGAAGAAGACGCCCGCGAAGGCGCCGCAGTATCAGAAGGTGTTCGGCGAAGCCTTGATCGCCGAGGCCGAGCGCGATGCGCGGATCGTGGGCATCACGGCGGCAATGCCGTCGGGCACGGGCATCGATCTTTTCGCCAAGCGTTTCCCGGAGCGCTCCTTCGACGTGGGCATCGCCGAGCAGCATGCGGTGACGTTCGCGGCGGGCCTCGCCGCCGACGGCATGAAGCCGTTCGCCGCCATTTATTCGACATTCCTGCAACGCGCCTACGACCAAGTGGTGCACGACGTGGCCATCCAGTCGCTGCCGGTGCGCTTCGCCATGGACCGCGCGGGCCTTGTGGGCGCCGACGGGCCCACGCATGCGGGCTCGTTCGACATCGCCTATCTCGGCACGCTGCCCAATTTCGTCATCATGGCGGCAGCGGACGAAGCCGAGCTGACCAACATGGTGGCGACGGCGGCTGCGATCGACGATCGTCCGTCGGCGCTGCGCTATCCGCGCGGCGAAGGCACTGGCGTCGAGCGCCCGAAGGTCGGCACGCCGCTCGAAATCGGCAAGGGCCGCATCGTGCGCGAAGGCAATTCCATCGCCATCCTTTCGCTGGGCACGCGGCTTCAGGAAGCGCTGCTCGCCGCCGAGAAACTCTCCGCCTACGGATTGTCGGCGACGGTCGCCGATGCCCGCTTCGCGAAACCGATCGATCAGGATCTCGTCAAACGCCTTGCGCGCGAGCACGAAGTCTTCATCACCATCGAGGAAGGCTCGATCGGCGGCTTCGCGGCGCAGGTGACGCAGGTTCTTGCGTGGGAAGGCCTTCTCGATCGCGGTCTCAAGCTTCGCCCCATGATCCTGCCCGATCGTTTCATCGATCAGGACACGCCGGAGAAGATGTACGAAGCGGCGGGCCTTGATGCGAAGGCCATTGTCACGGTCGCACTTGGCGCTCTGGGCCACGAAGCGAGCATTGCCGGCGAACGCGCGTGACCGACAGCACCCCGTTTGATCGGGGGCGTCGCGCCGATGTTTTCCTGGTCGAACGGGGCTTTGCCGCGTCCCGCGCCGAAGCCCAGGCCGCCATCGCCGCGGGCCAGGTGCGCGCCGACGGCGTGACGGTCGCCAAGCCTGCGCAGCTGCTCACCGAAACGATGCACGTCGATTATGCGCCGCCGCACACTTACGTCTCGCGCGGCGCGCTGAAACTCATCGCGGCCCTCGACGAATTCTCCATTTCGCCGGAAGGGCTCGTCTGTCTCGACATCGGCGCATCGGCCGGCGGTTTCACGGAGGTCCTGCTCGAGCGCGGCGCGCACAAAGTCTTTGCCGTCGATGTGGGACACGGGCAGTTGCGCGAGAAACTCGCGAAAGACCCGCGCGTCGTCGTCATGGAAGGCGTCAATGCGCGGAGCTTGACTGCCGTGTCGCTCCCGCAAGCACCGCAATTGATCGTGGCCGATGTGAGCTTCATCAGCCTGAAGCTCGCGTTGTCGCCCGCGCTGGCGCTGGCGAAACCCGGCGCGCGGCTTGTGGCGCTGGTCAAACCGCAATTCGAAGTGGGCCGCGCGCGTCTCGGCAAGGGCGGCATCGTCAAGAGCGAAGCGGACCGGCGGGCGGCGTGCGAGGACATCCAGGCGTGGCTCGTCCAGGAGCAGAAATGGCTGGTTGAAGGCACGATGGAGAGCCCCATCGCCGGCGGCGACGGCAACCGCGAATTTCTCGTCGCCGCACAGAAGCCGTGACTGCGCTTTGCCGCCATTTCGGCACCTGCGGCGGCTGCGCCTATCAGGACATGCCGGACGACGCCTATCGCACGCTCAAGAAGGCGAACGTCGCCGATGCGCTCGCGCGGCACGGTTTCGCCGAGCCCGTCGTCGAAGACATCGTGGAAGTCGCGCCGGGAACGCGCCGCCGCGCCGCGTTCAAGGCCGCGAAGAATGATGGCGCCGTACGCCTCGGCTTTCATGCGGCGGCCTCGCACGACATCGTCGACATGCAGGAATGCCGCGTGCTCACACGATCGCTGTTTGCGCTGGTCGCGGGCCTGCGCAGCATGATGGCGGAGCTGTTGGATGAAGGCCAAAAGGCCGAATTGTTCATCACGGAAACGCAAAACGGCACCGATGTCGCGATCCGCTGGTCGCGTCCGCGCAATTCCGCGATGACATCCGCAGCCGCGCGCTGGGCGACGCGTCTCAGGCTTGCGCGCGTGACGGCCAACGGCGAGCCGCTCGTCGAGCTCGCGCCGCCCGTCGTCACCTTCGGCGAAGCCGAGGTGATCTTGCCTCATGATGTGTTCCTGCAGCCGACGCAGGACGGCGAAGCCTTGCTTCAGGCCAAGGTCCTGGATGGCGTCAACAAAGCCAAATCCGTGGCGGATCTGTTCGCAGGCGCGGGGACCTTCGCGCTGGTGGTGGCGCAGGCCGCCCGCGTGCATGCGGTCGAGATGGAGGGGGCGGCGCTCGATGCGTTGGCGGCGGCGGGACGCGCGACGCCCGGTCTCAAGCCTGTCACGATCGAGAAACGCGATCTCTTCAAATTGCCGCTGGGCGTCCCCGAGCTCGCCAAATTCGACGCGGTCATCCTCGATCCCCCCCGCGTGGGTGCGAACGCGCAGGCCAGGGAACTCGCGAAATCCAAAATCCGCCGCATTGTTTACGTTTCCTGCAATCCGCAGAGCTTTGCGCGCGACGCGCGAACTCTTGTGGACGGCGGCTACAGGATGGGAACCATTACGCCGGTAGACCAATTCCTTTGGTCGTCGCATATTGAGCTTGTGGCAGCTTTCACGCGGGACTGACATGGCGACGAGAGCCGAACGCTTAACCTACACCGCCGCACAGACGGCGCGCATTGCGTTCTACGGCGCCCACTACTTGGCGGCGCGCGTCCTCGCGCGGGACGCTTTCACGGCGATCGGCGGCCTCAAGCACAAGATGCCGTCGGCGCGGACGCTGCTCGGTTCGATGCAGGCGCTTTTCCGCGAAGACTGGAAGAATGTAGAGCGCGGGCTCTACCCCATGCCTGTCGATATCGCGCGCGACATCGCGCGGGCGACGGCATCGCTGCGTTTTTGGGCCGATATGCCGAATGTCACCCGGCGGCAGAAAGCGCGCGGGCACAGCGAAGCGGCGAAGAAAGGCGAGGGGCTGCCGCGCTACTATCGCCAGAACTTCCACTTCCAGACCGACGGCTATCTGAGCGAACACTCCGCCAAGCTCTACGACTTCCAGGTCGAAGCGCTCTTCGCGGGCACGGCCGACGCCATGCGCCGGCGCGCCTACATCCCCATCGCGAAATTTCTGGAAAAGCGGGCACCGGAAGAGTCCACGCTGCTCGACATCGGCGCGGGCACGGGAAGGTTCCTGTCTTTCGTCAAATCCGTGCAGCCGAAACTCAAGACTGTGGCGCTCGATCTCTCCGAACCCTATCTGGCGCAGGCGCGCGCGGCCTTGGCGCGGCACGAGAATGCGGAATTCATCCTGGGCGCAGCCGAATCCGTGCCGCTGCCGGATGCAAGCGTCGATATGGCCGTCAGCATCTATCTCTTTCATGAGTTGCCACCGAAGGTCCGTACCGCCGTCGCGAAGGAAATCGGCCGGGTTCTGAAGCCGGGCGGACTGTTCGTGCTGGCCGATACGATCCAGTACGGCGACCTGCCGGATTTCGACGGCTTGATCGAAGCGTTCCCGCGGCTTCTGCACGAGCCCTATTACGCAGGCTTTGCGCGGAGCGATCTGAAGGCGCTGTTCGAGCCGGCCGGGCTCGTGCGGCAGGACACCGATCTTGCTTATCTCACCAAAGTTTCGACCTTCGCCAAGCCGGTCGGGCGGGAACGGCGGCGTGGTTGAACGCGCGGCGCGCGTTCTGGCGCTTCTGTTTGCCGGCCTTTGGATCGCAAGCATGGCGTCGGCCGCCGAAAGCCCGTTCGCGAACTGGGCGGCCATCGTCGTCGCCGGCGATCACGAAGATTCCGAAGGCAACTCTACGGAAGGCTTCGACAATGCCCGCCGCGACATTGCGCGCGATCTTCTGAAGCTCGGCTTTGCCCCTGACAACATCGCGCAGTTCTCCATGCATCCGCGCCTGTACCGCAGGGAGAAGCTGTCGCGCTCGGCGCCCAGCACGATCCTGAGGGTTCTTGTGAAGCTGACGCAGAAGGCGAACGCGGGCTGTCTCGTCTATTTCAGCTCGCACGGCGAGCCTGACGGCATCATCGTCGGCGATTACGTCGTGCCGCCCCGTGTGTTGGCGGAGGTCGTCGATCACGCCTGCGGCGCGCGGCCGACGGTCGTCATTCTCTCCGCCTGCTTCTCCGGTGCCATGCTGCCGCCGCTCAAAGGTCCGAACCGGATGATCCTGACGGCGGCGCGCCGTGATCGCACGTCGTTCGGCTGCGGGCAGAGCGACCGCTACCCCTATTTCGACCAGTGCGTGCTGGAGTCGTGGGGCGCGTCCCAAAGCTTTCCCGACCTCGCCGCCAGGGCGCGCGCCTGTGTCGTCGCGCGCGAGAAGGCCGAACAGCTGACGCCCCATTCCGAGCCGCAATTCTGGATCGGATCCAAGGCCTTGGCATCGCTTCCACGCTGGCACTAAACTTCGCGCAGGGGTGCGCGGGGGAATGCGGGTCGTGCAGGGATTGCTTCGTTCCGTCGTCGTGAGCGCGGTCCTCGCGCTGTGTGTGTCGCCGGCTTTTGCGGCGGGCGTGTTCTCCGACTGGGCCGCGGTCGTGGTGGCCGGGGACTGGCACGCGCATGACGGCAGTCCCAGCGAGGCCTTCGACAATGCGCGGCGCGACATCGCGAAGGATCTCGTGCAGCTCGGTTTTTCGCCGGACGACGTCGAGCAGTTTTCCGTGCGACCCGACAATTATCCCGATACGCGCCCGATGCCGTCGGATGCGCATTCGATCGCGACCGCGCTTTGGGATCTTTCGAATAAGACCAACACGGGCTGTTTCGTCTATTTCACGTCGCACGGCTCGACGAGCGGCATCGTGATGGGCGATACGACCTATTCCCCCGGCGAGCTGTCGCAGACGCTCGACAACACCTGCAGCACGAGACCGACGGTCGTGATCGTCTCGGCGTGCTTTTCCGGCGTCTTCGTGCCGGTGTTGCAGGCGCCCAACCGCATGATCCTCACCGCCGCGCGGCCGGACCGCACGTCGTTCGGCTGCGGCAGCAGCAATTACTACACCTTCTTCGACCAATGCGTGCTCGAAACGCTTCCGGCCTCGCCGGACTTCCCGACTTTGGGACGCGGCGTGCAGGCTTGCGTCGCCGCGCGCGAAAAGAAGGAACACATGGCGCCGCCGTCCGAGCCGCAGCTCTGGATCGGCGCGCAGGCCGAGACGTCGCTACCCCGGTGGCGGTAGCCGTCGACTGTTGCCACGACGATCACACGCGACCAAATCCCTGGTAACAGGGCTGTCAACAGGGCCTTTGAAAAATGCGGGCGCGTGCGGCGTGCATCCGGGGCAACAGCCGCGGGCCTTTCCCGCACATCGCGCCTCGCGGCCATGGACATTATCAGGGGACGCCAGGGACTATTTCGTCCGCGTACGTCCTTTCGTTGCGGCGCGAACGTCGGGAAAGAAAGTTGAACCACGGAGGCGCAGAGACGCAAAGATACCGAGTCCGTCACGGACGCTTGTGCGCACTTCGACGGGGACTCTGTTGCGCGCTTCGCGCGCAGACATCCTTGCCGGGTTTGATGCGCGCGCGCCGCAAAGCCATTCGCTATCTCCGTGCCTCTGCGCCTCGGTGGTGAATCTTCTGATCGCGCAACCGCGCGCTGTCGCCGCCGAAGGAGCTTCGACGCCCGGACATTCTTCACAATTTCAAAGAGCATGTTCGAACGCCCGCGAGTCTGCACCCGTTCGCGCCGAACCTGTTAGGCAAAGGTTCGGCAACAAAAGGCGAAACTTTGGGGGACAGCGACGATTTCCGGCAACGAAGAGGGGACGCTGCGCTGTCCTAATGATGGAGACCCATCGCCGGCACGAGCACGAGACCTACCAGGTCCGTCAGCCAATGGGCGATGATCGTGGTCCAGATATTGCGCCGCCAGAGATAGAGAAGGGTGAGAACGAGGCCGCCCCACGCCGCGACGAGCGCAAGTGCCAGGCCGCCGCCCGGGTAATGCGCCGCCGTGAACAGCGCGAACGTCACAAGCGCCGCAAGCCATTTGCTTCCGGTCAGATCCGTGAGGCGCTCGAAGCCGTAGCCGCGGAACGCCGTCTCCTCGACGATGGCGGCCCGCGCCGCGAGGTAGAAGCGGAACCAGAGCGGCGTCAGGAACAGGGCGTTGATCTGCGTCTTCACGGCCAGATGAAAGACGGCTTCGACGCTTGAAATCACGACGTCGCCGGCGGCGATGACAAACGCCGCGGCGATGGCGATAGGGATAGCCATCGGCGTCACGCTGCGGAAGCCGATGGACGAAAGGGACTTGCGTTCGACGACAAGGACGTAAACGACAATCAGCAGGAAGAGCGCCAGCCAGAAGACTTCACCGCCCCAGAGCGGGCCCAATCCGCTATGCGCCTTGCCCCAGCTGCTCAGATGCGAGAAGGGCAGGCCCAGCGCGATCAGGAGTCCGATGACAATGAGGATGCGGTTTTCGTTTCGCGATTGCGCCATGAATGCCCCCTTGCTGCACCGAAGCGACCATAAGGGATTTCCGGCGCGCCGGAAAACGGCCTATTGCGCGTCGACGACGATATTTTGTCCTGTCGCCTTCGCCTTGAGCGCGCCTTCGCGATCGCGACGGGCGGCTGCATAGTCGGGCTGCAGCCGCAAAGCTTCGTCATAGGCCGCGATGGCCGCGTCGAGCTTGCCTTCCGCGCCGTAGGCGCCGCCGAGATCGTCGTAGGGACGCGCGTCCTTGGGCGTCAGCTTCAGTGCCGCGGTGTAGTCCGCAATGGCCCGTTCGTAGTCGTGCAGTCTGTAGAATGCGGCGCCGCGGTCGAGATGGGCGACCGGATCGTTCGGTGTCCGCGCCAGCACGCCGTCATAGTCGGCGACGGCTTTCGCATAGGCGCTTTCGGCGAGATAGGCGTCGCCGCGGGATCGCAGAAGAACCGTGTCCAGCGGCCTTGCCCTGATCGCGATGTCGTAATCCGCGATTGCGAGGTCCGGTTCGCCCAGATCGGCATGGACGTTGGCGCGGTCGATCCGCGCATCGAGATCGGCCGAATCCAGCTTCAGCGCGGTGTCGAGATCGGCGATCGCCCGTTTGCCGTCGCCCAGATTGTCATAGGCCATGCCGCGATTCACATAGGCCTCGCGGTAATCGGGCTTCATCGCAATCGCCGCAGTCAGATCGGCGACGGCTTTGTCGGCGTGCCCCGTCAGCAGATAAACCGATCCGCGGCCTTCGTAAGCATAGGGCGAGCTTTCCAGCCGGATCGCCTCGCCGTATTCGACAAGCGCGCGATTGTCGTCGCCTTGATGGTGGTAGGCGTTCGCGAGATTGAGATGGGCGTTCGCGCTGCCCGGGTCGATTTCGATGGCAGCTTGGAGTTCGGCGATAGCTTTGCCGGCATCGCCCATTGCGAAATAGGTCTGCGCCAGCATGATGTAAGGCGCCTGATAGCGTCGGCGTTTTTGAATCGCTGTCGTAAAGTCGTCTATCGCCTTGTCCTTTTCGCCCTTCGACAGATAAACCATGCCGCGGTCGTAATGGACGATGGCGGAAGAGTCGTCAGACAGTGCGTTGGTGCCGAGAACTTCCGTAAGCAGCGCCAGCGCACCATCGGCGTCGCCGCTATGGAATCTGTCGAGCGCCTCTTTCACGTCGCGCACATTCTGGATCGCGCCAGCGCCGCCCATTGTCGCGCCGAATGCGAACGTGACTCCCGAAATCAGAAGAAGAAAGCCGCACGACAACAGAATGGGGCCGAGTTTCACCATCGCCAAAACGTATCAACCGCGGCGAGCACGAACAAGCAGACGCCTTGTCTTGGAATGTCTTGGCCAATTCGAAAGCCGCTTAAATTGCCTTCTCGAAAATGATTTGACCGTCGGACTTGCGCCCGACTTCTCGCCAGCCGTTCTGCCGGTAGAAGTGTTCCGCCCGCGTCCGTGCCTCAGTGTCCAGGCGCGCGACGCGATATCCGGCGTCTCTCAAGGTCTTGCAGGCAAGGGGCAGGAGCGCCTGTCCCGCTCCGCGCCCTTCCCAGGCAGGGTCCACGAAGAGCGCGAAGATCGTGCCGTCGCGCGGATCGCCGGCTGAAAAGCCGTGAACGACGCCGTTGTCTTCCCACAGCCAGAACGCGGCGTGGTCGATGAACCACTCGCAAATCTCGACCGTGACCCGTGCCGGATCGTCCAACTTGTTTTCTTTGACGGCACTTCGAATTTCAGAAATCCGAGGCAGGTCTGCGCGGGTCGCCTTCCTGATCATTTCCCGTCCGCTTCGTTACGATGGCGTGTGCGCCTGCTTGAGAAATATGCCGATCCATCATCGGCGCATGCAAGGTTCAAACGGCCTCTTGCGGCGGGCCGGCGAAGCGTGCGGCAAGGACGGAAAGACTGTTCGAAGTCATACCGCACCGGCATGGCGTCCTGCGTTGCGGGCAATTCGTCCGGGGAAAATTGTCGAAGCCCGCAGATGGAATAATATTAACCTTGCTTCGGAGAAATTTGAGCCTTAGCGTTTCCATCGGTGCTTGTGCGATTTCATGTCACATTGCTGGTTTGGGCTTTCCCATTTGCGAGGGGCAAGACGATGGGCATACCGGAAAATCAACGCGACTCGACGGTGCAGACGCTGCGATCACAGCGGGTGATTTGGGATGCCGCTGCGACAAAGCGCGGATTTTTCGTCAGAAACTGCATGAGATTGGCCGGTCGTCACGGTTTTCTCGCAAGTGTTGCTACGTTTGCATTGCTCAGCTTGTCATTCGAGAGTCCGGCGGCGAAAGCCGAGGTGGGACCCGCCGCAAGCCCGGCAGGACCGAGCGACATGACCATCTCGGCGCTGCATCGTACCGCGCTGCGTCGGAACGCCCAACTCGCGCAAAGCGTCCATACCGACATCGTTCGTACCGAATTCGGCTCCGGCGACCAACGCGTTGATCGCGGGTCTTTGCGCGGGAATGTCCAGTTCGCCCAAAGCACCCATCACGATCACATCGACCATCACGCGGACCAGGGATCGCCGCACTGGGACGGGCACAACGACAGTTGAGGGCCTCCCGCCGTTCTTCCCAAAGCGAGCGTCCGTGCAATTGCGAGGGTGACATGGCTCATCATCGGTCAGACGGCCGGGTCGCATGACGGTTGAGTTGCGGCCCCTCGGCGTCCTGTGCAACCTCGCCTGCGAGTACTGCTACCAAAATCCGCAGCGCGAAGCGAAGAACGTCGCGCATCGCTACGACATCGAGCGCATGAAGTCCGCGGTCGAAGCGGAAGGCGGACCTTTTAACCTGTTCGGCGGCGAGCCGCTGCTTCTCCCGCTGCGCGATCTCGAAACGCTGTGGGCTTGGGGCCTGGAGCGCTACGGCCGGAACGGCGTGCAAACCAACGGCACGACCATCCGCAGCGCGCACATCGACCTGTTCAAGCGCTATAAAGTCCACGTCGGGATCTCCATCGACGGTCCAGGCGAGATGAATGCGCTGCGCGTGGCGCATTCGCGTTCGCCTGAAGCTACGGTCAAGGCCACCGCCAAAGCGGAGCGGGCGATCGAGCAGCTTTGCGAAGCGGGGATCGTTCCCGGGCTGATCGTCACCCTGCACCGGACCAACGCCTCGCCCGCGGTGATCGGCCGGCTGCATGACTGGTTTCGCCGTCTTGACGCGCTTGGCCTGCGTTCGGTGGGATTGCACGTGCTGGAAAGCGAGAGCGATGCGATCCGTCAGGCGCACGGGCTCTCCATGGCGGAGAACATCGAAGCGTTCCTGGGTCTCTATGAGCTGGGCAAGAGTTTCGCCAACATTCGATTTCAGCTGTTCGACGAAATGCGCGCGCTCCTCATGGGGAAGGATGACAAGGCGTCGTGTGTGTGGACCGCTTGCGATCCCTACACCACGCGGGCCGTCCGCGGCATTGAAGGCAACGGCCGGCGCAGCAATTGCGGCCGAACCAACAAGGACGGGATCGACTTCGTGAAGAGTGCTTCCAGCGGCTACGAACGCTATATCAGTTTGTATTTTTCCGCACAGGAAGATGGCGGATGTGCAGGCTGCCGCTTCTTCCTGATGTGCAAGGGCAATTGTCCCGGAACCGCGATCAATGGAGACTGGCGCAACCGCACCGAGTTCTGCGAGCTCTGGAAGGCGCTTTTCGTACGGTTCGAAGACGAGATCCGTCGGGAAGGCCGTACGCCGCTTTCGCTTGGCCCGGAGCGGACGGCCTTGGAGCAACGGATGGTGGCGGAATGGTGTGGGGGCAGGAATCCCAGCCTGGCGGAAGCGATGGCGCAGCTCTAGCCCTTTGCGCCGAATTTGCGCGCAGGACGTCGCAGACGCGCGACGCATTTCCCGCAATACCGGAATTCCTGCGGATAGCCTGGGCGAGCGACGAGGCGCGCGAAATCTTCGAGCCGCAAATCGAATCCGTGGCCAAGGCATGGGAGACGGTTGAATGGCGCTCGGCGGACGTGCTGCGGCCTTGCGCCATGATCGACACGTTGTCGACAAACCATGCCGCCTGGATCGAGAGGATCTCCGAAGCACGCCTGTCCTGGGATATCCTGCGTGTCGTAGATGCGACGCCGCCCGGTGCCTCGCAGCCGGTCTTGTCAAGCGAGATCGTCGTGGGCTCCCGCCGCAACGTAAGAGCCTTCCGGGCGGCATGGATTCGGCGTGACAGCGACGCCATGGGGGCGCTTTTGGGGTATCCGCGCTGCTGCCGGGCGTTCTTTCAGGCGGCTTACGTGGAATCGCGCATCGCTGATTACACTTGGCTGATCGGCCGCGCGACTCGTGATGCACATGTCAGAGACAGCGAAGTTTCGGTGCCTGCGACAGCTGAGACCAACATCCTGCTGCGGCGGCTCGGAATTCGAGCGCTGCCGCACTTTCCCTGCACCTTTGCATGCGAATTGTCGATAGAACTGTCCGGGAAGATGACTGCGCTCGCGTCGTCCCTCGGCTACGGCGACGAAATGCGACAGCTGAACGAGATGCTCGACTGGCCGCTTCGTTGGACGGCGCGCCACGGGATCGCGGAAGTCCTGACACCCGTGCTGAAATTCGTCACGCATTCTCATCCAACGCGCGAGACCTTCGCGCTGAACTGGCTTGGAGAAACCGTTCCGGCGCAAGCCGCGCGAGGACTTCGATTTCCTTTTCGCAGTCCAACTGTCGAAGGGAAGGGCTGACAGAGCGGCGCGGCCGACGCGGCATCGTTCGGCCGCCCCCGTGTTCGCGCCGAGCAAGACCGTTACATCAAGGAAGGGTCCCAGGTGCAGACCTATCGACAGAGCCCGCTCGGAAATAGTTCGTCGAGCAATAGTGCCGGCATAATTCTCGGCGGGCTTGGCATCGGCTTCGGCGTGCTGGCAAACGTCTTCGCGCTCTTCGCCTTTCCCTGGATCGCGGGGACCGCGCTCCTGTTTGCGGCCGTCGTTGGCGTGGTCCTGGCGAGCGGCGGCCGCGCGGCAAAGAACGCCGACCTCGGGAGAGCCGCATGGATCTGCTGCGGCATGTCGGTTTTTCTGGCGCTGATATTCTCCCTGGTGCTCGGGCTGACGACCTGGATGTCGTTCGAAACGGCCGCCGTGATTGTTTTGGCGATCCTGGCTATCGGGATCGTGCTGGCAATCCTCGCCGGGATGTACGCCTGGCTGCGCGGGATTTTCGCAGTGGCGACAGTCATGGGATTGGTCGTGTTGCTGTTGCGCCTGGGACCGGCGCCCGGGAGTCCGGAGCTCCGCGCGCGCAGCATCGATATCTCCGGCCATCTCTCGCCATGGACCTCGTACGACGACGGCGAAGTCTGTTTGCACTGGAAGCTCTACGGCGCGAAGGTCGCCCCGCGGCCGAGCGACTCGGCGTCGTGCCAAGAGGTGTTCAATAACTTCTACGATTTCCGGGACGTTTCATATCTCCCGGGGGCGGTCGCAGTCGTTTACGCTACAGCTTCCGTCCCGGCTGTCGACGATCGACCGGCGTCACCGCCGACCGCAGGCATCGCGGTGACCGACAAGATTGAGCCGCACACGACGGTCGATATCACGCTTGCATCGCCCGAACGGGCTCCGCAATACGATTGTCGTTCCGGCACGCGCTGCTGACGGCAGGCGACGGGCATCGCGGCCGCCCGCGATTCAACCGGCATCCTTCACCGGTCCGGCAAAGCGTGCGGCGAGCGCGGGGAGCAGAAAGAGATTGAGCAGTGTCGAACTCGCCAATCCGCCGAGGATGGTGACCGCCATGGGGCCGCTGATTTCCTGTCCCGGTTGCGACATGGAGAAGGCCAGCGGCGCCAGCGCCAGCGCGGCCAGGACCGCCGTCATCAGGATGGGCGTCAGCCTTTCGTTCGCGCCACGGATCACCACGTCCTCGGACCACGGCAAGCCGTCCGTATCGACGATGACTTCGTAATAGGACAACAGCAAAATGGCGTTGCGGGCGCTGATGCCGAAGACGGTGACGAGGCCGACCAGCGCGCCCAGCGACAAGCCGATGCCGGTGCCGTAGACCGCTGCGATGCCGCCGACGAGGCTGAATGGAATGTTCGCCATCACCAGCCACGGATTGGCGCGCCAGCGAAACGCCGCCAGCAGAATGAGCATCACGCCGGCGAGCACGACCGCCGTGTACACCGCCATCTCGAACCGCGTCTGCTGTTCGGCCGCCGCTGCGCCGGTTATCTCGATGCGGACGCCGGGGACCGCGGGAATGTCGCGCGCGATCCGGTCGCGGACTTCGGCGGCGACGCCCTGCAGAGAACGACCGCTGACGTTGAACGTGACGGCGACGAAGCGGTCGCCGTTTTCGTGTTCGATGCGATAGCGTCCGCTGCCGGGGACGATATGCGTCACGCTCGAAAGCGGAACGAGGCCCAGGGGCCCGGTGACGGTCAGCGCGCCCAATTGCTCCGGCATGCGGCGCAGGTTGTCGGCCAACTGGATGACGACGTCGACCGTGCGCGGACCGGCATAGGCCTCGCCGACATGGGCGCCGGCATAGTCCGTCGCGATCGTGTTGAGCACGTCCTGGCCCTTGAGGCCGACCGCCGACAGCGCCGTCGGATCCAGCTTCACGCCCAGGACGGGCATGCCGGCCTCTTTTTTGAATTGCAGATCGACGACACCTTTGACCGGCGACACGGCTTTCACGACGCGCTCGGCCGTCGAGTCCAGCACGTCGGCACTGCTGGCGAAGATCTTGATCGCGACCTGGGAGGTCTGCCCGGTCAGGCTTTCGCTGATGCGGTCGCCCAGGAACGTCACGACGGCGCTCTGGACACCCGGATAGCGCGCCAGGATCGCGCGTATCTCGGCCTCCGCGCGCTCCTGATCGACGTTGACGTCGGGTTTCAATTCGATCTGGAACTCGGACTGGTGCGTCCCCCAGGTGTCTTCGGTGTTTTCCGAGCGTCCCACCTGTTGCTCGATCGTGGCGACATAGGGCAACGCCAGCACGTCGCGGCTGATGCGCCGGCCCAGCGAAAGCATTTCGTCGAGCGAGGTTCCCGGCAATTTGCTGTCGACCTGCACGACCAGGTGTCCTTCTCGGAATTCCGGCAGGAAGGTCCGTCCGAGCGACGGCAAAACCCAAAGCGATGCGGCGAAGGCAATTGCCACGACGACGACGCTCGCATGGACAAAATGATAGTTCACCCGGATGACGAGCGCCTGCAGTTTCTTCAGTGCCTTGATCCACCACGGATCGACATGGGCGTCTTCCGGGAAGAGGAAGATCGCGGACAGGGCAGGGGTCACCGTCAACGCGACGAGAAAGGAAACGGCGACCGCCAGCATGAAGGCGAGCGCCAGCGGGCCCATCAGCCGGCCCTGCACGTCGGACGACAAAAGCTCGGGCACGAAAGCCGCCAGCACGACGAGCGTTGCGTAGAGCACCGGTCCGTGAACTTCCATCGACGCGCCGCGGATGACGTCGGTGCGCCTCAGGGGATTCGGCTTCTGCGCATTTTCGCGCAGCCGGCGCAGGATGTTCTCGATGCCGACGACCGCGTCGTCGACCAGCACGCCCAGCGAAACCACGAAGCCGCTGAGCGTCATGGTGTTCAGCGTGAACCCGAAATATTTGAGCGTGGCGATCACGACGAGCAGCGACAACGGGATGGACACGAAACCGATCACCGCCGAGCGCCAGTCGCGCAGAAACAGAACGAGTGCCACGAAGATGAGGGCGGCGGCGATGGCAAGCGAACGCTCAAGGCTCGCAAGCGCCTTCTCGATGAAATTCGCCGGCTGGTGGAGCGCGGGATAGAGCGCGATGCCCTGCATCTGGAGACTGGGCGCGAGACCCAGGAGCACGCCTTCGACGGCGCGCGTCGTCGTCAGCGTGTTGGCGCCATGCTGGCTCGAAACGGAGATAAGAACGCCCGGCCGGCCCTGGATCAGGGCGTCTCCGATGCGCTGCGCCGGCCCTTGCGTGATCGTCGCGACATCGCGCAGATGCACGGGCGTCACGCCGCGCACGCCCAGAATCCCGTCTCCGATGATGCTGGAGTCGGGCGACGGCGTCGGCGTCTGGATGAGAACGCGCTGTCCCTTGAGGTCGATGAAGCCGGCGCCTTTGAGCGCCAGCGTGCCGGGCGCCGCCTGCACAAGATCGGAGGTGGAGAAGCCGTAAGCGGCGAGTTTTTCCGGATCGGGCTGGATCTGGATCTGGCGGATGGCGCCGCCGAAGACGTCGATTTCGGCAACGCCCGGCAACGCGATGAGCCGCGGCTTGATCACGTAGTCGGCGATGTCGCGAAGCGCGTAGGCGTCGAGCCGGTCCGAGACGAGGCCGACCTTGAGAAGCGCGCGCGTGCTCGAGGTGAGCGGCGAAAGTTGCGGCGGGGTGATGCCGGCCGGCAGCTGACTGGCGGCGCCGGCAAGGCGCGCGAAGACGTCCTGCCGCGCGTTGAAAAGATTGGCGTTGCTCGCGAAATTGACCGTGATGACGGAAAGCCCCGGAATGGATTCCGAGCGCAGTGCGACGACGCTTTCGCCGCCGTTGATCGCCTTTTCGAGCGGATGCGTAACCAGCTGCTCGACCTGCTCCGCCGTAAATCCCGGCGCATCGGTGTGCACCGTGACGCGCGACGGCACGAATTCCGGAAAGACGTCCAGCGGGCAATTCCAGGCGCCCCACGCCGCCAGCAAGAGTACGACCGCCGACAGCAGCGCCGCGGCTCCGCGACGTTTGACGCACAGCGAGATCAGCCACTCCATGGCGCGTCAGTCCTCGCCGGGAATGGCGGAGCCGAACTCGCGCGCCAGGAGGAGGCCGGTGCCCTTGACGACGACCGGCTGATCGGGCGCGATGCCCTGGGGCACGAAATATCCGTCGGGCAGTTCCAGCCGAAGATCGATCGGCACGCGACTGAAGTGCTGCCCGGAGACCTCCACATAACACCAGGGCTTGCCTTCACTGAGCACGACGGCGTCCATCGGAATTTTCACGCCGCTCACGGGTGCGCCGACCGGCGCATACACGAGCACATGCTCGCCCAACGCGAGATCGCTGTGATCGACAAACGCGAAAAAATTGCGTCCCGGAATCGCCGGATCCGCCGGCCCCTCCCAGATCGTCTGCGACGACCAGCTCGTTTGTCCGGGTTGCGGGTCGAGACGCGCGACCGAAAACAGCCGCGGCGGGCTTGCGAAGGCGATACCCAATGGAAATGTCGCCTGGATCAGCGTGGATTTGCCCGACGCCAGATTGTCGATCAGTGCTTCGTTGCGCGGCGGTCCGCGCCAGGGCGCGTTCTGTCCGAAGAGCGCCGCTTCCCGGCGATCGGCCAGCACCATTTGCGCCATGTCGGCGGTGGCGCGGTGACGCGCGGTATCGACCACCTGCTGGGAGAGCGCCTGTTCCTTGAACAATCGCTCGGCGCGTTGCAGGACGAGCCTGCTCTCCGTCACGGCGGCTTCGGCCGTGCGGTAATCGAAATCGGCCTGGGCGATGGCGGCGAGGCTGATGACCATTCCGTAGCCGCGCACCTGCGGGGTGAACGTCGCGCGCCGCGCGGGAACGGTCTCAATTCCGAGCCGGGCGGTTTCGTCCTGCGACAGGCTGAAAACATGGATTTTGGACGCCGCATCCGCCGCATGGCCGGGCGTCGACGAGGCCGCCAGCGCAAAAAAGACGGCGCCGACAAGCGAGTGCCGGATAGCGGATTTCATGCAAGCCCCCACACGGCAAGCTTAGCATGGTGAATGCCCGATACGCGCCAATTTCTCTCAGTCGGTTAATCGGGAGCGGTTGCGTTCCGAAGGGCGGACCGCCTTGTCTCTAAGGCGACCCGACTTGCCCGCGATGCCGGAGCGCATGATCGGCGAGCACGCACGCCATCATCGCTTCGCCGACGGGCACGGCGCGGATGCCGACGCACGGATCGTGGCGGCCTTTGGTGACGATCTCGGTTTCGTTGCCGTCGAGATCGATCGTCCTGCGCGGGGTGAGGATCGACGACGTCGGCTTCACCGCGAAGCGCGCCACGATGGGTTGACCCGTCGAGATGCCGCCGAGGATTCCGCCCGCATGATTGGAGAGGAATTTCGGCTTGCCGCCGCGACCTTTGCGCATCTCGTCGGCATTTTCCTCGCCGGAGAGCGCCACGCTTGCGAACCCGTTGCCGATTTCGATGCCCTTGACGGCGTTGATGCTCATCAGCGCGGCTGCGAGGTCGGCATCGAGCTTGCCGTAGATGGGGGCCCCCAATCCTGCCGGAACGCCCTCGGCGACGACTTCGATCAGCGCGCCGCAGGACGAGCCTTTCTTGCGCAGGGCCTCGAGATACTCCGTCCACGGAGCGACAGCCTTGGGATCGGGACAGAAGAACGGATTTTGTCCGACTTCGTCCCAGCTCCAGCGTTTGCGTTCGATGGTTTGCGTGCCCATCGTCACCAGCGCGCCGCGCACGGAGACTTTGCCGAAAATCTCGGTGAGGATTTTCCGCGCGATCGCGCCGGCCGCCACGCGCGACGCCGTCTCGCGCGCCGATTGCCGCCCGCCGCCCTTGTAATCGCGCACGCCGTATTTGGCCCAGTAGGTGTAGTCGGCGTGGCCGGGGCGAAACTTGTCGCGGATATCGTCGTAGTCCTTCGAGCGCGCATCGACGTTCTCGATCAGAAGCGCGATCGGCGTGCCGGTCGTCACCTGGCTCTTCATCCGTTCGTCCTGGAAGACGCCGGAGAGAATGCGCACCTGATCGGGCTCTTTGCGCTGGCTGACGAATTTCGACTGGCCGGGACGGCGGCGGTCGAGATCGCCCTGGATGTCGGCTTCGGTGAGCGCGATGCCGGGCGGGCAGCCGTCGACCACGCAGCCGAGCGCCGGCCCGTGGCTCTCGCCGAAGGTCGTTACGCGGAACAGTTGGCCGAAGGTGTTGAAGGACATGCTATTCGCCGAAGAACGTTTCGCTGCCGGATGACAATCTCAGGATGCCCCAATTCGCGGCATGATACGCGATCGTCTCGTCGTGCGAGAGACCGAGCATATGCGCCCGAATCATGCGGATGGTACCGGCATGGGCGACGATCACCGAATTCCGTGTCAGGGTTTGCAGGAAATGCCCCACGCGCTCATGCAGCATGGCGAGGCTTTCGCCGTGAGGATGGCGGTGGTTCCAGCGGTCCTTCACCCAGGCCGGATCCCGCTCCAAGTCGGCATGAATGTCCGTCCAGCTGCGCCAGGTGTTATCGCCGCAATCGAGCTCCATGAGCCGTCGATCCGCCACGTATCCCGCCGCCGGGAGGCCTGCCGCCTCGCGCACGATTTCCATGGTGGTCGCCGTGCGATGCAGCGGGCTTGCATAATGTCCAAGATTGCCGGGCGAACCGGTCAGCTCTCTGAGACGGATGCCGTTCTCATGCGCCTGTTTGCGTCCGAGCGCAGTGAGGGGCGAGTCGTTCTGACCCGCGACGACGCCAAGAAGCGTGTGCTCGCATTCGCCGTGGCGCAGGACGTAAAGCGTCAGCGCGCGGAAATCGGCCCGGCTCATTCTTGGTCGATCCGCTCGATGGAACTGCCGCTTGCGCGGTAGAGCACACCCTGCGGCTCATCGAGACCGGACATCTCTCTCCACGTCATGCCGTGGAAGAGCCCGCGCAGGATGCGCAAAAAGCCGCCATGCGTGACGGCGAACGTATCGGCCTTCAGGTCCGCGATCCAGTTGCGGGCGCGCACGGCGACGTCCGAATAGCTTTCGCCGCCGGGGATCGGTATTTCCCATTTGTCCGTGGCACGATGTTCGTAAGCCACGGGATCGTCGGCGCGCGCTTCCGCTTCCGTCAAACCTTCCCACCGGCCGAGGTTCATCTCGACGATGCGATCGTCCGTCGCGTAACGATCTCGCGGCAGCCCCAGCTGATCGAGGATGATCTCCTTCGTCGCGCGTGCGCGTTTCAGCGGGCTGGCAACGTAGGCCAGTCGCGCGTGATCCGGCGCAACGCGTTTCAGGATCGCCGCAATCGTACGCGCCTGGGCGTGGCCTTTTTCCGTCAGTGCCGTATCGCGGCTGCGGCCCTGGAAGCGTCTCTGCACATTGGCTTCCGTCTCGCCGTGCCGGCAGAAATAAAGCGTCAGCCCGGGACTGAGGCTAAGAGGCATCGGATTTGTTGACGGCAATGTCCGGCGCGTCTTCCGCTTTCATGCCGACGATGTGGTAGCCGGAATCGACGTGGAGGTTCTCGCCCGTGACGGCACGGCCGAGATCGGAGAGCAGGAACAGCGCGCTGTCGCCCACTTCGCCGATGGTCACGCAGCGCCTGAGCGGCGAGTTGTATTCGTTCCATTTGAGGATGTAGCGGAAATCGCCGACGCCGGAGGCGGCCAGCGTCTTGATGGGCCCCGCAGAGATCGCGTTGACGCGGATGGCCTTCTTGCCGAGGTCTTCGGCCAGATAGCGCACGCTCGCTTCCAGCGCGGCTTTGGCGACGCCCATGACGTTGTAGTGCGGCATCACCTTCTCGGCGCCGTAATAGGAGAGCGTCAGCATGCTGCCGCCGTTGGGCATCATCTTCTCGGCGCGCTGGGCGACCGCCGTGAACGAATAGCAGGAGATGTTCATGGTCATCGCGAAATTCTCCTGCGTCGTGTCGACGTAGCGGCCCTTGAGCTGCTCGCGGTCCGAGAAGGCGATGGCGTGGACGACGAAGTCGATCGCGTCCCATTTCTGCTGAAGCGCTGCGAAGGCCGCATCGATCGAGCCTTGCTGGGCCACGTCGCAATCGATCAGTGCCGTCGGGTTGAGCGGCTGGACGAGGGGCGTCACGCGCTTCTTGAAGCTCTCGCCTTGATAGGTGAAGGCGAGCTCGGCACCGGCTTCGTGCAGGGCGGTGGCGATGCCCCAGGCGATGGAACGATCGTTGGCCACGCCCATGATGAGGCCGCGCTTGCCCTTCATGAGGCCGCTTTTCGACATGGAGTACTCCCCGGCGCGTGAGCAGAAATGCCTGCTCCGGCTACGGCCCTTTGTCAAAGAAATCAAGGACTCAGATCGCGGACATGAAGCGGTCAGGCAAAAGTCCGCCTGACACTGCCGTCAGATTGGCCGTTATTTCAGCTTCGCCCTGGGGTCGTAGTCCGTCTGCCAGCGGGAGACGAAATCGTTGAGCGCCGCATCGGGCTTATCGGGCAGGGTGATGACCAGCTTCACATAAAGGTCGCCTGCAGCCTCGCCGCCGGAGGACGAACCGCGGCCCGGGACGCCTTTGCCCTTGAGCCGCAGGACGGCCCCGCTGTTGGAGTTCGGCGGCACGGTGAGCGCCACATGGCCGGTCAGCGTCGGCACCGTGACCTTGCCGCCCAGGACCGCCTCTTTGAGCGTGATCGGCAGATCGAGCCGCAAATCGTTGCCGTCCCGCACGAAATAGGGATGGGGTGCAACCGAGATCGTCAGCAGCACATCGCCTGCCGGACCGCCATTGGTGCCCGGCGCCGCCTGCCTCTTGAGGCGGATCTGCTGGCCGTCCTTCAGGCCGGTCGGGATGCGGACGTCGAGATCGCGGCCGTCGGGCAGGGTGACCCGCCGCGTCGCGCCGAGGGCCGCCTCGCTGAAGCTGACCGTGACGGCAAGATCGAAATCCTCGCCCCGGCGCGCCTGGTTGCGCCGGCCACGTCCGCCGCCGAACAGGTCCGCGAATATGTCCTCGGCCCGGAAGCCTTCGGCTGTGTCGCCACCCTGGTTCGCCCAGGTGAAGTGGAAGTCCTTTGTGCCGCCTGCGCCACCCTGTCCGAAGGGCGAGCCCTGAAAGCCTTGCCCATAGCTCGGATTGCCGTTGGCGTCGATTTCCCCCCGGTCGAACTTCGCGCGCTTTTCCTTGTCGCCCAGAATGTCGTAGGCGGCGCTGATCTCCTGAAACTTCTTTTGCGCGGTTTCGTCACCACCTTTGGTGTCGGGGTGGTGTTTCTTGGCAAGCTGCCGGAATGCTTTTTTGATTTCGGCCTCGCTCGCGGATTTCGCCACGCCGAGTACGGAATAAGGGTCGCGCATAAATTCTCCTGCCCGCTGCTCGTCACCCGAGTCGCGGGGTCGCGACCAATATAGGAAGCGGGGCCGCCGAGCGCTAATGGCGAATGCGTCTCAAGGTCAGTTTCGTGCGGAACATGGCGACCGCACGCCAAAAAATGCTAAGCGGCTTCACATGAGCGAGATAGGCGGACCTGTCGACGACGGCGGCATCGCGGCGAAGGACGATCCCATGGCGCTGTTCGCCCAGTGGATGGAAGAGGCCGCGAAAACCGAGCCCAACGAGGCGAATGCGATGTCGGTCGCGACCGTCGATGCAGGCGGCCATCCGAACGTGCGCATGGTGCTTCTCAAGGAAGCGAACCCGCGCGGCTTTGTTTTCTACACGAATTTCGAAAGCGCCAAGGGCCGCGAGCTTCTGGGCCGACCTCATGCGGCGCTGTGCTTTCATTGGAAGACGGTGCGCAAGCAGGTGCGGGTGCGTGGGAGCGTGGCGCCGGTGAGCGACGCCGAGGCCGATGCCTATTTCGCCACGCGCGCCAAGGACAGCCAGATCGGCGCCTGGGCTTCGCCGCAGTCGCGCCCCATGGAAGGCCGTTTCGTCTTCGAGCGCGAGATCGCGAAATATGCCGTCAAATATGCGCTCTCCGCCGTGCCGCGGCCGCCATACTGGTCGGGCTTCCGCGTGACGCCGCTCGAAATCGAATTCTGGCGCGATCGGCCGTTCCGCCTGCACGACCGGCTCGTCTATCGCCGCAACAGCGCGAGCGAGCCGTGGCGGACTGAAAGGCTCTATCCGTGAGCGACACGGCGATCCATTTGGGCCAACAGGGATCGTGGATGCGCCGCGCGGCGTGGGCCGCCGTCGGCGTCGCGGGCTTTCTCGTTCTTCTGAAGGCCGTTGCCTTCGTGATCACGGGGTCGATCGCGATGATGGCCTCGCTCGCCGATTCCGGTCTCGACCTCATCGGTTCGACTATCAACCTCCTGGCCGTGGGGCACGCCCTGACGCCGGCCGATCGCGAGCATCGCTTCGGTCACGGCAAGGCCGAGCCACTGGCAGGTCTCGCGCAGGGCGCGTTCATCGCGGGCTCCGCGCTGTTTCTGGTGATCGAATCCGTGCAGCGTCTGATCACGCCGCAGCCGATCGAGCACGGATCGGTGGGACTTGGCGTCATGGCGATCTCCATCGTCGCGGTGACGGGGCTCGTGGTCCTGCAGCGGATGACGGTGGCGCGGACCGGGTCTCCTGCCATCGGCGCGGACTCGATCCACTATTTCGGCGACCTCGTGACCAATCTGGGCGTCGTGGTCGGCATCGTTCTGTCGACGGAATTCCGATGGCTGTCGGCCGACCCTCTCGTGGGCATCATCATCGCGGGCATTCTCTGCTACAGCGCCCTGCACGTCTTCCGGCAGAGCTACGACCAGCTGATGGACCACGAGTTGCCCGAGGACGAGCGCGCACGGATCAAATCCATCGTCATGGGCCATGAAGACGTGCGCAGCCTGCACGATCTCAGGACGCGTGCGGCCGGTATCTCGACCTTCATCCAAATGCACATCGAGCTCGATCCCGCGCTCAGCCTCACGCGCGCCCACGAAGTAAGCGACGCCGTCGAGGCCGACCTGCATCAGGCGTTTCCCAATGCCGAAGTGATCATCCATCAGGACCCGGCCGGCCTCGAAACGCCGCCACTGCTGGCGCGGTCGTGAGGGGGTGAGTGGCCAGTGGTGAGTGGTGAATAGAAGACGGCCGAATTCTGCCACTCACGACTCACCATTCACCACTCACTATCTTGCCGGCGCCACTCTGCGCTATGCTGCACACATGGCCGATGCAAAAACGCAGCAAAACAACGACGAAAAGCGCACCCTGATCCTCACCGGCGCGAGCCGTGGCATCGGGCATGCGACGGTCAAACGCTTTTCGAGCGCGGGCTGGCGCGTCATCACCTGTTCGCGCCACGCCTTTCCGGAAAATTGTCCCTGGGCTGCGGGGCCTGAAGATCACATTCAGGTCGATCTCGCCGATCCCGACGACACGATGCGTGCCGTCGCCGAAATGCGCGAGCGGCTTGGTGACGGCAAGCTTCATGCCCTCGTCAACAATGCGGGCATTTCGCCGAAGGGCCCGAAAGGCGAGCGGCTCAACACGCTCTCGAGCGACATGGCGCTGTGGCGGCAGGTTTTCGAGGTCAATCTGTTTGCGACGGTGTGGCTGGCGCGCGGGTTGGTCGAGGAACTGTCGAAAGCCAAGGGCGCCATCGTCAACGTCACCTCCATCGCGGGCAGCCGCGTGCACCCCTTTGCGGGAGCGGCCTATGCGACCTCGAAGGCGGCGCTTGCCGCGCTCACCCGCGAGATGGCGGACGATTTCGGCCCGCTCGGCGTGCGCGTGAACGCCATCGCACCCGGCGAGATCGACACGGCCATCTTGTCGCCGGGCACCGACAAGATCGTTCAGGCCATTCCGCTGCGGCGGCTCGGCCTGCCGGAGGAAGTCGCCAAGGCGATCTATTATCTGTGCACGGATCAATCGAGCTACGTCACCGGCGCCGAGCTCCACATCAACGGCGGCCAGCACGTGTGATGTTTCGGGGCAGGAGAAATGCCATCGGGCGAGCCGTCATCGGGCTCATGCTTCTCGCACTGACGTCCCGCGCCGTCGCGGCCGGTCATGCGCCCGCCGAGAAGGGCCTCTATGTCGTTCTCGAAGTCGATCTCGATTCCTATTGGGCGACTTACAGCCAAACGCTTGGCGATAAAGTCGGCGCGGCGCTCAAGGCGCGTCAGATCGACAACACGGTGCAGGTCACGCCCAGGCTCGTCTCTATCTGCCTGCCGAATGCCGCCGACCACGATGCGGCGCAGGCGCTCGTCATTGCGACACTAAAGCCCGAGGCGAAACACGGGAACTTCTATCTCATTCCCTTCGGCTCGAGCTGCTTCGAGATTTCGCTCGGCAGGGCCGAACGCCAGAGCGTCGGCACCGGCGATCTGGCGCTGGTCTTCCGGAACGAGCGCCGTCTCCTCGAGCAGAACGGAATCGACTCCTCGACGCTCGAATTCCTCCCGGATGGACGTATCGGCATCGCGTTGCAAGGCTACGCGGACAAGAAGGACGTGCAAAAACTGTTCGTGCCGGAGCTGAAGATCGTAGAAACGCGGCCGCTCGGCGCGAAGCCGCATTAGTCCTTATCCGTCGACGTAGCGTCCGGTATTGGCCCCGTCGAGAAATCGCACCCTCGCTTGCGCGAGGACCTCCGGCGCCATCATCCGCGCGTTCACGCCCATGCGGTCGTGCTTTTTGTCCACCGGCGCCCAATGCGTGACGCAGCCGCAGACCTTGCAGCGGTGGAATTCGATCATGCGGTCGTCCCACATATAAATGTCAGTCGCGCCTTCGTGCGGCAAAATGCGCACGACCTTCGGCGAATAATACGCCCACAACGTGCCGTAGCGCCGGCAGATCGAGCAGTTGCAACTCGTGACTTCGGTGGGCGCGGTCTCGATTTCGAGACGCACCGCGCCGCAATGGCAGGAGGATTCGATCAATTGACTCTCCTTGGGAGCAACCTCACCGTGACCGTAGCAAAGCAATGCTTGCATTGCGCGCAGACCAGCCATCCGGCATTCCTGCTTGCTGGAACAAACCATGTACAATATCATCGTCAGGTCGAGCCATAGGGAAGAGACATGACCGCCGGTTCCTGTTCTTGCGGCGCCGTCAAATACGATCTCGTGTCGGCGCCGATGTTTGTGCATTGCTGCCATTGTCTGGATTGCCAGAAGCAGACGGGCGGGGCGTTCGCGATCAATGCGCTGATCGAAGCCGATCGCGTGCACGTTCTGGAGGGCGAGCCGGAAGGCATTTCGATGCCGACCGAGAGCGGCAAGCCGCACATCATCTATCGCTGTCCGGACTGCAAGGTCGCGTTGTGGAGCATCTATGGCGGACGCCATCAGGTGCGTTTCGTCCGCGTCTCGACGCTCGATCAGCCGCACGCGATTCTGCCGGACGTGCACATCTTCACGCGCTCCAAAGTGCCGTGGGTGCAGTTGCCGGCCGACATGCGCGCTTTCGACGTCTATTACGACATGAAAAAGGAATGGCCGTCGGAAAGCCTGGCGCGCCGCCAGGCGGCATTGGCGAAAGCCTGAGCGCCGGTTTCCTCCGAAGCGATATTTGTTAGAGTGCACCCGCGCCCGGCGATTATGGACGCACGGAATCGGGGGAATTCATGCCGCGCTGTTTCAACCTGACGCTCATTGCGCTTGCGTTTTCGGCAACGGCCGCGATGGCTGCAGCTCCACCGCTGTCGGCGGAGGCGTTTCTGCATGGGATCTATGCGCATTACGAAGGCAGCGACCAGACGACGGGGAAGGGCATCTTTCTCGACAAGCCGTCCGACATACGCCGCTATTTCACGGAGGACCTCGCTAGGCTGATGATCGCCGACGATGTCGCAGCCGAAAAGCGCGGCGACGTTCCGGAACTCGACGGCGATCCCTTCGTCGATGCGCAGGATTGGGACATCAAGGGCATCGCGATCCACATCGATTCCGAAACCGGAGACCACGCGAAAGCGACAGTCACCTTCGAGAATTTCAAGAAGCCGGACACTGTCCACCTCGATCTCGCGCAAACACCGAAAGGCTGGCGTATCTCCGATATCGTCTGGAAGGAAGGCAGTCTGCGGGGGCTGTATAAGAAGAAGTGACGCGATATCTCACAGCTCGTCGAGTGTACGGCGCGACGGTGTCAGAGGCAGCCAGGACGGAAATTTCTTCTTCTCAAGCCAGTAGGGTTTCCACAGCGCAAACCATATCGCGCGGTCGAGCGGCACGGTGTCCCAAGCGAGTTCGCCTTCGCGAACGATCTCGCGCTGCCGTATCCAGCGCGCAGCGGCCAGCCACACTTCGCGAGGGGCCCGGCGGTTTCGATGCGCCTGCAATTGCATGATGTAAAGCAAAGGATAGTCGGACCACCAGCCGACCTGCACTGTCGCCACGCGAGCGCCGCCCGTCCGGATGCTCCAAAATCGTGAATGGTCATGTGCGAGATCGTAGCCGTAGGTGCGAAGGCAATTTTTCATGACGTGCGCTTCTTCAACCACCTCAGCCGCCGAGCGGAGAGGGACAAACTCATATCCGTCGACCACTCCGGGATCGTGCCACATGTCGTCGATCGGGCGGTCTCCGAGATTTGCGTAAAGACCTATCGTCGCAATCCATTCGTTCGCGGCGTCAAGTGCGGCTTTGTATCGGATATGTGAATTCCAGGGCTTTTCGAGGAAGGCATGCGCCCACGTTTCCGGCCGCGCCGAGAACCACGCCCAGAGGGTCAGGAGTGCGAGATTGCGCCCGAGCCTTCGCCGGGTCGGAAAATTGCTTGCGTACCAAAGCGCGAAGTCTTCGTGTCCCCAACGTTCGGCGAAGGCGATGGCGTCGAGCCAATTGGCGACGAACTTCGCTTGGGGCGGGATGTGATTGACGATTCGTCGTGAAAATTCATGCCCTATGGGCAATGCGGGAAGCGGACGCTGAAGCATCTCCGGCTTCAATTTTCGCATCCACATTGCGAGGCCCGCGCGCTCGGCAAGGAATTTCAGGTCACGTCCTGCAATCACGTCCTGAATGACGGCTTCGGCGCGGAAGCGGCCATTGGGAACCGCGAGCGCGAACAACAGCGCCGGAAAACTCGCTGCGAGGTCGGCGAGCCGGGGGTGACGCGCTGCGAGCGCGAGGACGCGCGGCCGCACGCGCGCGGGAAAGCGCCGGAGCCGTTGTTCCAAATTTTTCGAGCGCGCCACAACGGGCGCGCCCACGCGCGGTATTGCACGCAAAGCGAGCGAATTCATGACATGCGATCCCACATCGCCAAGCCGCAGAGCTTCGCGATCTGTTTCGTTTTACGGAGCGGGTGATTGGCCCGCGGGATTTAAACCCCGGGCCGGCCGCATCAGATGTCGCGGAACAGTCCCGGGAAGATGATGCAAACTAGCAAGGCATCCTCCTCATGAAGACAAATGGGAGTGGGCTGATAAATCGTTTGGCGCGAATTTGCAAGCGGTGTGCAATCGGAATTGAGTGTTGCGCTATGTGCGCCGCTTCTTCCGTCCCATCCCCAACTGCTCGCGCCAGATCTTGGCGGGGACTTCTTCGGCGTGGCCGGGTTCGAGATGGCCGAGATGGAACGGCCCGAACTGGATGCGGATGAGGCGCGCGACCTTCACGCCGAGATGCTCCATCAGCCGCTTCACTTCGCGGTTCTTGCCTTCCTTCAGCGTCACCTGCGCCCAGGAATACATGCCTTTCACGCGTTCGAGATCGGCGATGACGGGGCCGTATTTCACGCCGTCGATCACCGTGCCTTCCGCAAGTTTGTCGAGTTCGTCCTGGCTCACTTTGCCGAACAGGCGCACGCGGTATTTTCGGTTCCATCCCGCGGCGGGAAGCTCGAGCCTGCGCGCCATGGCGCCGTCATTGGTAAGAAGCAGCAATCCTTCCGAGTTCACGTCGAGCCGTCCGACGGAGACGACGCGCGGCAGCGATGCGGGCAGCTTCTGGAAAACCGTCGGCCGTCCTTCCGGATCCTTGTGCGTGGTGACGAGGCCGGACGGCTTGTGATAACGCCACAACCGCGTGCTCTCCGGCTCCGCCAAAGGCTTTCCGTCGACGGAAACGACCTGGTTTTCCTGCACGCGGATGGCCGGCGTCTTGATCGTTTCGCCGTCGAGCATGACGCGGCCCTCCACGATCAGCTTCTCCGCGTCGCGGCGCGAACAGATGCCGGCGCGGGCGATGACTTTGGCGATGCGGTCGCCGGATTCGGACTTGTCTTCGGTCAATGCGGTACTTCTATTGCAGTCGCCGCAGGGCGTAATGCTTGCAGCCTCATCTGGCAACACCCTTGTCTGTCACGGCCGGGCTTGACCCGGCCGCCCATCCAAAGATTTATGCTCGGCATATGCGATGGGTGGCGGCTCGCGCTGACGCTGGCCGACATGACAGGTTTTGATGACCGACGACGAAATCATGGCTGTGGCGATGGCGGAGGCGGCCGCGGCGGGCGCGCGGGGCGAAGTGCCCGTGGGCGCGGTCTTGCTCTCAGCCGACGGCCAGATCCTGGCGCGCGACGGCAACCGCATCCTCGAGCGCCACGATCCGACGGCCCATGCCGAAATGCTGGTGATGCGGGCGGCGGCTACGAGCCTCGCCAATGAGCGGCTGACAGGTGCGAGCCTGTTCGTCACGCTGGAGCCCTGCGCCATGTGCGCCTGTGCGGCGAGCTTCGCGCGGATCGCGCGGGTCGTCTTCGCGGCGGAAGATCCGAAAGGCGGCGCGGTGCTGCACGGCCCGCTTTTCTATGCGCAACCCACCTGTCACCATCGCCCGCAGGTCGTGCGCGCCGGCGATGCGGAGGCCGCGGGCGCCTTGCTCAGGGATTTCTTCAGGGCGCGGCGCTGACCTTCAATCGAGCGTCGTGCGTTCGATCGCGTTCGACCGGCCGGGCAGGCGGATCAGCATGCCGTCGCGGCCCAGCACCCAGCCATCCGGCCGCACGTCGGATACGCCTTCGAGAAAGGCGCGTTCGGCGATCCAGTTGGGCAGCGGCGGATTGATGTGCGAGAAGACAAGCAGCTTCGTACCCGCAAGATTGGCGATGCGTGCGGCTTCCACCGGCGTCGTGTGATAGGACGGAATGTCGTGCATGATCTTCGCGGCACGGCGATTGCCGCCGGCGCTCAGCGCCTCACCCAGGATGGCGACGAGCTTGTTCGATTGCGCTTCGTGTACCATCACGTCGCTTCCGCGCGCAGCCACGGCGAAGGGCTCGTAATAGGACGTATCGCCGCTGATCGCGACGCTGCGTCCCGCGTAGTCGAAGCGGTAGCCGTAAGCCGGCTTGACGGGATCGTGGTGGACTTTGATCGCGGTCACGGTGAGGCCGTTCGCCGACAGCGCAGGCGCCGTCGCACCGTTCATGGGGATGACGACAGCTACGAGATCGACGTCTTCGCGCGGCAGGAAGGCTTCTCCGTGGTGGGCCGTGCGATAGTCGGCGTCGTGTGCATAGGCCCGGTTGAATCCGGCCACGACGTCTTCGACGCCCGGCGGTCCATAGACCTTCAGCGGCGTGCGGCGTCCGGCGACCCAGGTCTGCAGACGCAGCTCGCCGAGTTCGCCGATGTGATCGGAATGGAAGTGCGTGAGGAAGACTCCCTTCACCTGCGCGAGCGGCACATGCCACATCACAAGATTGCGTACGGAGCCGAGGCCGCTGTCGACGATATAGAGATCGTTCCCGGCGGCGATGAGCGTGCAGGCGCCGGCGCGATGGACGTCGGGCAGCGGCGCATTGGTGCCGCAAAGAAGGACGGAGAGTTCGCCGGGCTTGGCCAGCACCGGCACGGGCCGCGCGGCCAACCGCGTCGCGAGCTTGGCGTATGCCCAGTCGTCGAAAGCCGGCGACAGCGTCGCGAACCAGATTGCCGCGACAAGGGCGGCGATGATCGCAGCCGCGAACAGGGCCGCGCGCTTCAATGCGCTCTCCGCGGTTCAAGTCCGTGCTGCTTCAGCCGCCAGAGAAGGACGTCGAGCCTGTCCTGCCCGAAGAAGGGCTCGCCTTCGAACACCATCGTCGGCACGCCCCAGTGGCCCGCGCCCTGATGGGCTTTCTGATTGGTCTCGATGATGGCTTCGTATTTCTCCGGCTGCAGCGCGATTTCGAGATCGAGCACGGCAAGGTCGAGGCCCGCACGGTCCGCAGCCCTCGCCAGATGATCGCCCTCGTGCCAGTTCATCGTTTCGCCGGACCAGATAAGACGGCTCACCTGATCGAGAAAGTCCAGACCGCGGCCGGCATCCGCCGCCGCGCAGCCGAGCCGGGTGAGACGATGGATGTAGGGCTGGTTCGGGGTCGCGGCGCGCGTATCGGGATCGACGACGACCGGATCGGGCCGCGGCCAGCGATAGGGCAGCCCCTGCATCTGGGCGATGCGATAGGTGTCGCGCATCAGATAGGGAATCCAGAGCGGATTGACCTGTTTGAAGAACTCGCCGGAGCGCACGGCGAGCGGATAGACGGGACGCACGCGCACATCGAGATCGAAGTCGCGCGCCATTTCGACCAGTCGTGGCGTCGCGAGGTACGAATAGGGGCTGCGGAACGACCAGAAGACGTCGATCGAAAGCGTCATGAGCCACCTCCCGAAATGTAGGCTACGCAGGCGTCGCCGAGTTCGCGCAGCGCGCGCGCATCTTCGATGCTGGTCGGCGCGTGCGGATTGAGCACGCCCGCCACCAGGAAACCGTAGACCATCTGCGTCATCACGCGCACGCGAAGACCGAGATTGCGCGCGCCGGTGGGCGTCAGAATGCCGTGCAGCGCCGTCGCGAATTCCTCGCGCACGATGAACATCGCGCGCAGCGCTTCGGGATTGTCGAGCCCGCGCTCCATGATGGCGCGGAAGAGACCTTTGTGATGGCGGAAATTCTGCGCGGCGCCCGCCACGAATTTTCGGATCGCGTCGTTCGGCTCCATCTGGCCCGTGCGCTGCAGGACGTCCTTGAATCCCTCGCGCGCGTCTTCGGCGAAGGACTCCGCAATGGCGAGGAAGAGGGCGCTTTTGTCCTTGAAGCGGACGTAGACGGTGCCGACGGAGCAGCCCGCGGCTTCGGCGATATCGGCGAGGCGCGCGCCTTCATAGCCCTTTTCGGCGAATTCCTGCTCGGCGGCGGCGAGGATCCGTTGGCGCGTTTCGCGGCTGCGCGGCTGATGGGCCGGCAGCGCGTGGCGGTCGGCGGCAGATTTGGCGGTCGGACTTGAATATGAATTCACATTCATATTATAGACGGATCGCGCCCAACGTCAATTGACGGAGACCCGACGATGAACACCGCAGTCAATCCGACGACCGATCAGCTTCGGGCAATGGTGGAGCAAGGACCCGACGGCGCCATCGTGATGGTCAATCTTCTGAAATACCGGGAGAAAGCGGACTACGCGGCTGATTGCGCGGAGGCGAAGGAAAAACTGAGCGGTCTCGACGCCTATCGTCGCTACGGCGCGGTGGCGCTCAAATGCGTAGGCGAGGCGGGCGGCGGGATCGTCTGGGGCGGCGCGCAGGCGTTCGTTTTCATCGGCGGCAGCGAGCAGGATTGGGACGAAGTGATCTGCGTGCGCTATCCCTCGCGCCGGGCCTTTCTCGAGATGATCGCACGCGCCGACTACCGCGCCGCCACCTATCATCGCGACGCGGGTCTCGCGCGCACCGCACTCCTCTGCTGCAAGGCGGGAACGGCCGCATGAACCACTACACGATCTACGGCGGGCTCGGCTCGCCCTATTCGATGAAGATGCGCGCCGTCTTCCGCTATCGGCGTCTGCCTTATGTCTGGCGACAGATGGAGATGGGCGATGATCGCGTCTTCAAGAACGTGAAGGCGCCGGTTATTCCGGTGATCCAGTATCCGGACGGCAGCTGGCACAACGACTCGACGCCGATGATCTTCGAACTCGAGCGCGCCGAGCCGGCGCGTTCGACCGTGCCCGCCGATCCAGTGCAGGGCTTCCTCGCCTATCTGCTTGAGGACTTCGCGGATGAATGGGGCACCAAACCCATGTTTCATTACCGCTGGTATCGCGAGCGCGACCAGAAGCAGATGAGCGAATGGCTCGCTTTCGACCGGCTGAAGGGAAGCGGACGGCAGGCGGTGCTCGATACCGCTGCCGCGTTCCGCGCCCGGCAGGTCGGCCGCATGGCGTTGGTCGGCTGTACGCCGGAAAATGCGGCCCTGATCGAGGAATCCGCACGCGCGATCCTTGCGCTGTTCGAAGCGCATGTGACCGAAGAGCCGTATCTGTTCGGAACGCGGCCGTCGCTGGCCGATTTCGCGTGGTTCGGCCAGCTGTCGCAGCTCGCCAACGATCCGACGCCGGCCGAACTCATGCGCAGCGAGTTTCCCTTCACCTATCGCTGGCTGATGAATCTGGACGATGCCTCGGGCGTCGAAGGCGAGTGGCGCGATCCCAAAATGCCGCTTTCGCCTGCCGTCCGCGGCCTTTTGAAGCTTGCGGGCGAAATCTATTTTCCGTTCCTGCTCGCGAACGCGGCCGCCGTGGCGAAAGGCGTGGAAACCTTTTCCGTTGCGATCGGCGGAAGAACCTATTCGCAGGGCGCGTTCAAATATCAGGCGAAATGCCTTGCCGAGTTGCGCAGCGCCTACGCCGCACTCGATGCGCAAACGAAAGCGGCGCTCGATCCCGTTCTCGCCGAAGCCGGCTGCATTCAACCGCTTAAAGGGTAAAAGATGGGCCGGAAAATCCTTTTCATCACCACCGACCAGCAGCGCTACGACTCGCTCGGCTGCAACGGCAACCGCTTCTGCCGCACGCCGGCGATCGACGCGCTCGCCCGCGACGGCCTCAACTATGCGCGCGCGTACAACCAGAACACCGTCTGCATGCCGGCCCGCTCGACGATGCTCACCGGCCAATACGTTCGCACGCACGGTGTTTTCGCGAACGGCGTGCCGTTGCCGGAGGATGCGCCCAGCGTCGCGCAATATCTGAAGGACAAGGCCGGTTACAAGACCGCGCTGATCGGCAAGGCGCATTTCGAACCCGGCTTCGATCTGCAGGGCAAATGGCGCGAGAACCGCCGGCAGATGGAGGACGATTTCGGACCGTGGCGCGGGTTCGACTATGCGATCCATGCGATGCACATTGTAAGCTTCCGCGGCGCGCCCGTCGGTCATTACGGCCGCTGGATGCAAAAGAACCATCCCGATTTCTTCAAGGAAGCGGTGCCGCTGCTGAACGCCTCGCCCGGCGGCGATACGGGCGCGCCCGAAACCCTCAACAATCCGCTGCCGCGCGGGCTTTATCACACCGACTGGCTGGCCGATCTGGCTGTCGAATGGCTGGGCAAGCTCGACGCGGACGACGACTGGTTCCTGTGGCTGAGCTTTCCCGACCCGCATCATCCCTGGGATCCGCCCGCGTCGGAACTTTCGCGTTGCGACTGGCGCGATCTGCCGCTGCCGGACGGCTATCCCGGATCACCCGAGAAAATTCGCGACGTGCTCGCGAAAAAGCCCGCGCACTGGCTCGCCTATTACGACGGCCGCTTCGCCAATATCGAAGGCGGTCCGATGAATTTCATGCCGCGGCAGCTCTCGCCCGACAACATCCGCGAGATCAACGCCAAAGTGCATGTCATGAACGAGCTGATCGATGAAGCGGTCGGCCGCGTGCTGGAAAAAGTAAAGATGAAGGGCTGGAATGACGACACCGACGTGATTTTCACCACCGATCACGGCGAGCTGCAGGGCGACTTTGGCTTTGTGTATAAGGGACCATTCCATGTCGACGCGCTGATGCGTCTGCCGTTCATCTGGCGGCCCGCGCCGAACGCGAAGATTGCATCGGCGGCGATCGCGCAACCGGTAGAGCAGGTCGACCTCGCGCCCACCTTTTGCGCCATCGCGGGCGTGGAGCCGGCAGTTTGGATGCAGGGAAAGGCTCTGCCCTTGCATGACGATGGGTCGCGGGAGCGTGCCTTGTGCGAATGGGACAGCCAGTTCCCCGGCTATGGCTTTCATCTGCGTTCCATCTATCGCGACGGATTCGTGCTCACGCGCTACGAGCGGTCGACACCGGGCGTACCGAACGGGCTCGAGGAAAACTGGCCGCAATTCGGCGCCATCACCTGTTCCGTGCGTTATGACGGCAGCGAGGGCGAGCTATACGATCTGCGCAACGATCCGCGGCAATGGGAAAACCTCTGGGATGATCCGGCGCATCAGGGGCTCAAACGCAATCTCGTTACCGATCTTTATGACAGTCTCCCGCCGGAACGCCCGATCAAGCTAAAGGTCGAAGCGCCCGCTTGATCTTGCCCGTCGAATGCTGACAAGCTGTCAGCACCGCGGCGGGTGAGGCGGGATAAAAGAGCGGCACACACAGGGAGACATTCATGGCGCTCATCGTCTATGGCGGCTCGCTTTCGCCATTCGTCCGCAAGATCCGTGTGATGCTGACGGAAAAGGGCGTTCCCTATGAGCTTGATCAGGTCAATCCGTTTGCACCGCCGCCCGCCTTCCTCGAAATCAGCCCGCTGAAGCGCATCCCGGTCCTGCGCGACACCGATCTTCCCGAGCCGAACACGCTTCCCGATTCCTCGATCATCGCCGACTATATCGAACACAAATATCCGACACCGCCGCTTTATCCGCGCGATGCGTTCGCGCGCGCCCAGGTGCTCTGGTACGAGGAATATGCCGACACGGTCCTGGCGCAGGCGGTCGGTCCGGGCGTGTTCTTCGAACGCGTGGTTCGCAAGATGATGCGCGCGCAATGCGACGAGGCGGTGGTTGCTGCGACCATCAAGGACAAGCTTCCCAGGATATTCGACTACCTCGATCGCGAGGTCGCTTCCAAGACCTACATCGTCGGCAACGCGCTCTCCATCGCCGACATCGCGGTCTCGACGCATTTCGTCAATTTCGGCCATGCGGGCGAGGCGGTCGACGCCAAACGCTGGCCCGAACTCGCGCGCTATACGCAAGGGACCCTCGGGCGACCGTCCTTCAAGGCCATGATCGACGAGGAGCGGCCCATCGCCGAACGTTTCCGGGCGGCGTGACGCCATGCTCAAGCCCGATCGCATCCAAACCGAGCGCTCGCATGGCTTGAGCGTTCTCCATCTCCTTGCCTATGTGCTGCCGGCCGTGCCGCTGGCCGCGCTCGGCATGCCGATCGCCGTCTATCTTCCTCACTTCTATGCATCGAGGGAGATCGGCATCAGTCTCCTGGTGACCGGGGTGATATTCGGCGTGGTGCGCATCTTCGATATCGTGATCGATCCGGCGATGGGTTACTGGAGCGATCGATGGCGGACTCCATTCGGTCGCCGCCGTCCGCTGATATTGCTGGGCGCTCCGATACTCGCGCTCGGCATCTGGATGGTGTTCGTTCCGGGCGGACACGTCGGCGTGCTTCATCTCGGTTTCTGGCTGTTCGTGATGTATCTCGGATGGTCGATGACGGTCATCCCGCATCTTTCCTGGGGCGCGGAACTGTCCTCCGACTATCACGAACGTAGCCGCGTCTATGGCTGGTCGCAGGTGGCAACGCTCGCCGGTTTCATCGGCGTTCTGGTCATTCCGTCGATCCTCGAGGCCTATAAGGCAAACGTAGCGACGCAGGTGATGTCGATGGCGATCTTTGCCATTGTGCTTCTTTTGCCGTCCGTGGCGCTCTGCCTGGGGATCGTCCCGGAACCGGAGGTGAAGCTCAAGACGCATGCGGCATTCCTTCCGACCCTCAAGTTCCTGCTGAAGGAAGATGCAGTCCGGCGCGTGATCAGCATCGACCTGATCGAGTCCATCAATCAGGGCGCGCGCGGCGCGATGTTCTTCTACTTCGCGCAGCTTGCCCTCGGCCAGCCGCATTGGGCCAGCAAGCTGCTGCTCATCTACTTCCTATCGGGGATCGTGTTCATCCCCGCGTGGATCGCGTTGGCGCGCCGCATCGGCAAGCATCGGGCGCTCGTCTGCTGCTACATCTACGGGATCTGCGTGGGTCCCACGTTCTTCCTGATCCCGAAGGGAAACCTGGAAGTCGCGATCCCGCTCTTCATATTGTCGGGCGTGAGCTACGGGGCGCCCGCGTTCCTTATCCGCGCCATGATGGCCGACATCGCGGACGCGGATACGGCGGAACACGGAGCGGAGCGGGCGGGGCTCATGTACTCGTTCCTGTCGTTGACGAACAAATTCGGACTGGGCGCGGCGGTCTTGGTCGCATTCCCGATACTTGCGCGCATGGGATTCGATCCGAAGATCGTGAATACGCCGGCTGCAATCGATCACCTGCGGATATTTTTCATATTGCTGCCGATGGGTCTTGCGATGACCACGCTTTTGATCGCATCGGGCTACAAGCTCGATCAAGCGCGCCAGGAACGCTTGCGCGCGAAGATCGCGCAGGCCCGAGCCGAACATCATTCCGCCGAAGACATCATGCCGCCGCCCGGGCTTCTTCCGGGCGGAGTGGCGCTTGCCTCCGATTCCGAGGCCATCACGAAATTCGCCAGCGACAGCCGCTAAAGCGGGGCCGCGCCGGACAACTTTTGGGCGCCTTCGACCGTTATGACAACGGGACAGAACGGAGGGCGCCATGACCGACAAACGCGAGCCATCCGGCAAACATCCTGCCGGCGTGCACTCCTATGCGCATTTCACGAGGAAGTGGGGCGTGCATCCCTACTTCAAGCTGCGGCCGCGCGACTCGGCCGGAACCTCATGGACCGTTCCCAATCTCTGCAAGGCCTACAATTGGCCGCAAGGCCTGGCCGGCGGCGGCGTGATTGCCATCGTCGAGCTCGGCGGCGGCTGGGTGCAGTCCGACATGGAAACGTTCTTCAGCGGTATCGGACAACCCGTGCCGCGGATCACCGACGTCTCCGTCGACGGCACCGAGAACAAACCCGATCCCGACCCGAACGGACCTGATGGCGAAGTGGCGCTCGATATCCAGGTGGCCGGCGCGGCTTATTACGCGGCCACGGGCAAGCCCGCGACCATCCGCATCTACTGGGCACAGGATATCGCCCCCGCGGTTCAGAGGGCCGCGCCGGACGGCTGCGACGTGTGCTCCATCTCCTGGGGCTCCGACGAAGCAGAGTGGGGTGCGACCGCGGGCGATCAGATGGAGCAGACGGCGACGAATGCGACGGCCGCAGGCATGGTGGTGTTCGCGGCGTCGGGCGACAACGATTCCAGCGACGGCGGGCCCAATGCGGCGAATGTCGATCTGCCCGCGTCGTGCCCGCACGTGATCGGGTGTGGCGGCACGAAGAAAACGGCGACCAGCGAAATCGTCTGGAATGACGATCCGGGAAAGTCGAACGGCGAGGGCACGGGCGGCGGCTATTCCACGCTCTTCAAGCCGATGCCCACCTGGCAGGCGGGCGCGCCGACGGGGCCCGGACGCATGGTGCCCGACGTTGCCGCCAATGCCGATCCGGAAACGGGCTACGAGATCGTCCTGCACGGCGCGCAAACCGTGATCGGCGGGACGAGCGCGGTGGCGCCGCTCTATGCCGGATTGTTTGCCGCGTTCGGCCGCAAGCTCGGCTTCATCACGCCGACGCTCTATCTGCATCAGACCTGCTTCAACGACATCACAGTCGGCGACAACGGGGCATTCCGCGCGCATCCCGGACCGGATCCGTGCACGGGCATCGGCTCGCCCATCGGCGACAGGCTCGCGGCGTTGCTGGTGAAGCCGGATTAGCCCGTCATTGCGCTGCAGCCGTCAGCCGCGACGGATGTTGCGGACCGCAGGGCGCGAACTTCGCCATCAACTCAACCGGCGCCATAGGCCTGAACGCGGATGCGGGAACGTAGTTGTCTGCAAACCACGGCATCCGTCGGCGGTCGAATATGTGCTTCAGGAAGGCGATTATGACTTTCACCGACGGCCTGAGCATCGCTTCCTGCGTGTAGCAGAGCCAGAACGGCGTCGCGAAACGCAAGTCGACGTTGAGCGGCACAAGGCCCTGTTCGTAAACGGACACGTAAGTCGGCAACAGCGCGATGCCCGCGTGGTTGCGCACACTTTCGCATAAGGCCGCGCTAGAATTGGTGAAAAGTTGCGCGCGGCTCTCGCCGACGACGGCCGGAAGGCGCGTCATCCACGTGCCCTTGTCGATGATGTAGAGGATGTAGTCGAGCAGGCGATGCTGCGACAGCTTTGCCGCGCCCTTTGGCGTTCCCGCCTCGCTCAGATATTCTGGTGACGCGTAGGGCATGAAATGCAGCGTGCCCAGCCGCGTGGCGACGAGGTTCGGATCGGTCGGCTGGATGTAGTGGATCGAAAGGTCGAAATTCTGGCCGCGTTGTTCGCCCCGCGAGTCGCTGGTCGTGAAGATGCGCAGCTCAATCTCCGGGTGGCGCCGGAAGAGATGCGGCAGGAAGCGTGGCAGCCAATAGGTCGCGAGCCCGTCGGTCATGATGACCTTGACGTCGTCGAGACGTGCGGTTTTCTTATCCGCCGATTGCACGGCGCGTTGAATGGCGCTGTGCGCAACATTCAATTCTTCGACAATGCGTTGCCCTTCCGGCGTCAGCACTGCACCCGCTGTCGAGCGATCGAGCAAACGCACACCGATCGTTTCTTCAAGACGCTCAACACGGCGGCTCACTGTTGGCTGCGAAACGCCGAGGCCCAGAGCTGCGCGCGAAATGCTTCCCAACTGAGCAACGGCAAGCAGAAGACGGAAGTCATCCCAATCGGGAAGCCCGGCTGCCGGTTCTGAAGTTTCTGTATGGGGCAATGCCATCTGCGCACGTTCCGCGAGTGTTTGCGACCTGACTACTCTAACTCGGGATTAGGGGTGTTGGGGCGTGACCACTCAAATAGAACCGGCCGCCATTCATAGTAATGGCGGCACAGGATTGCTGCGACCTGAAAAGACTGACGAATTTAGCTCTGGCAGTCAACTCTCCAAGATTGGTAAGCAATTTTTCGAGCCGGGTACCTATGCCCGTGACGGAAGCTTTGTCTTTGTCCGGAACCCGACCGACGAGCAGCTGAGCGAAACCTACGAGATGCTTAGAGCGGCGATCGGATGGATCGCGCCGCTTCCAGTCGTGAAATCCGTGTATGCCCATAATCCGCTTGCCTGGTGGATATTGTGGCGCGCGGAAGACGCCTCGCGCCATGCCGCGCGCATCGCCGGTGTTGCAGCTTATGTGCCGCTGAATGAGACAGGCCTCGCAGCACTTAGGACCGGTCGGTTCGACGGGCGCGACCCCGATCTTGCGTTCGTGGCTGCGCGCAACGAGGAGCCGGCGGCGCTTTATCTCTGGGGTCTCGTCGCGCACGGACTCTCCGATCTTGCGGGCAAGCTCGTGGGCCACGTCATCGGCCTCGATCTCTACGAGACGCTGCCGATGATCGGCACCATCGCGACAGAAGAAGGCCTGGCCGCTTTGCGCCGTTCCTCGAAGTCCGCGACCGACGCCGCGAAGCTCATGATCGGCTCGCCCTTCGAAATCAAACTCCCGCCGAAACATATCGCGCATCAGAGAGAGATGCGGGTGTGGGAGGGAAAAGCGCACGCGTTCTTTTGAATTTATGTCGCTCAGTAGGTGAGGAGATCGATATGAGAACCGCATTGTCCCCGTTGGTCATAGTAGTTTTTCTATGGTTGCCTGGATGTGCCCTCATTCAACAAACGGAGCAAGATGCAGCATTCCCATAGATGACGCTACGCTGCAGTCGAATTGGGATAATTGTCGTAGGACGTTTTCTCCCGCTCTTTCCGGAACAAAAGAGTACCTCGGTTACGCCGCGAGGGCGTCTCAAAAAAGTTGTTCCGATTTCCTCGCAAGCCTGGCCGTCGCATCAAATGGATCAAATATCGGTCTTGATATGGCTACGACAGTTTTTTAGCGCGCTTGGCACAGCATTCACCCCTATTTCCACGGTGCACGCTTTGACCGCCGGTGCGTCGATCACCAGCGGTTGGAAAACGGCGGTAGATTCTGACATCTACGCCAAGCTGACCATCCAGAATTTGGTACTGGCGCTCGGTCATGCCAGTGGCGTTACTTTTACGATCACGACCGCCGCTCAACCGGCGACCGCGAACACAAAAGCTGGCCAGCCAGGACAGGCCGTGTCTCAGTAGCAGAAGCGGCCAGACGTGATCTGAAGGACGTCCTTGCCTTCGGTGGTCGCGTAAAAGGGAAACCGGGTCATCTGGACGCGGCGCAAGAGGCGTTGCACCGGGCGACGACGAAGGAGAATTAAAACCACGCTTGCGTCGTGGCGGGAAACCAGTTGAGTACGACCTCGCGCGTGACGAGGATAGCAATGCCCGCCCCGACGAAGACGTCGCTCAGGAAGTGCGAGTTCAACAGCGCGCGCGTTGTGGCCAGATAGATCGCCACTGCGAACCAGAACCATGTCAGTGCAGGCAAGGCACCCGCGAGGATCACGGCGACGCAGAAGATGGTCAGCGCATGGCCGGACGGAAATGAATCGTATTGCAGGTCGAAGTGAAAAGGTCGCCAGCCATAGAGGCCGAGTTCCAGCTCGTCGCGCGGCCGCCGCCGCCCCAGCACGACCTTGGTCGAGTGCAGGATGATGCTCGCGATCGCAAGGCTCGCCAGAAAGGCCAGCGCCGTGCGTTGCGCCAGCGCGAGCACCGGGCCAGGCCCTGCCAGGCGCTGATAGAACCACGAACCGCCGAAAACGATCGTGGCGATGATGAGCCAATGCGAGCCCTTCGCCCAATCCGTCGTGCGGTGAATGATCGCCGCCCAGCGCTGGTGGAGTTCGTCATGGAAAAAATGCGCCGCCTGCCGGTCGATCGTGAAAGCGAGGCACCCCGCCACCAGCAGCGATAACCCGAACCATAGAAGCATGGGCGCTCCATGCCGTGCGGAACCTTCGCTGTCAATTCGGCGGTGCCCGACGCAAGGCTCGTTGCGCCGCACACAACGCGCGATTTGCCGCCGGGTCTAGTGGGCAGCCGCGGTGCGGGCTAGACTTCCCGCATTGCTATCGAAACCGGGGGCCGTAAGCCCCTCAGTCCTGGAGGAAAACCAATGGATTTCGACTATTCACCGCGACAGAAGGAGTGGATCAAACGGATCAGCGACTTCATGGAGCACCACATCTATCCGGCGGAAGAAAAGTACGCTGCACAGATGGAAGAAGCGACCAAAAAAGGCAACCGGTGGATCGTGGTCCCGGTCGTGGAGGAACTGAAGAAGATCGCGAAAGGGCAGGGCCTCTGGAACATGTTCCTGCCGCATAGCGAGCATGGCGCGGGACTTTCGAACCTCGAATATGCACCGCTGGCCGAACAGATGGGCCGCGTGAGCTTTGCGTCCGAGGTCTTCAACTGTTCCGCCCCCGACACGGGCAATATGGAAGTGCTGGACCGTTACGGCAGCCCGCATCAGCAGGAGCAATGGCTGACGCCGCTGCTCGCCGGCGAAATCCGCTCGGCCTATATCATGACGGAACCGGCGGTCGCGTCGTCCGACGCGACGAACATCTCGACGCGCATCGAGCGCAAAGGCGACCACTACGTCATCAACGGCCGCAAATGGTGGTCGTCGGGCGTCGGCGATCCGCGTTGCAAGATCATGATCGTGATGGGCAAGACAGATCCGGACACGGACAAGTATCGCCAGCAATCGCAGATTCTCGTGCCGATGGACTCGCCCGGCGTGAAGATCGTCCGGATGCTGCCCGTCTTCGGTTATGACGACGCGCCGCACGGCCATGGCGAAGTACTCTTCGAAAACGTGAAGGTGCCGCTCGAGAACATGGTCCTGGGCGAGGGCCGTGGCTTCGAGATCGCGCAAGGCCGCCTTGGACCCGGTCGCATCCATCACTGCATGCGCACCATCGGCGTCGCCGAACGCGCGCTGGAACTGATGGTGAAGCGCCTTCTGTCGCGCGAGGCCTTCGGCAAGAAGATTTCGGAGCATTCTGTGTGGGAGCAGCGCGTCGCCGCCGCCCGCACGAATATCGAGATGTGCCGTCTGCTCTGTCTCAAGGCGGCCGACATGATGGACAAGGTCGGCAACAAGGTCGCGCGCACGGAAATCGCGATGATCAAGGTGGCGGCGCCTTCGATGGCGCTGCAGGTGATCGACGACGCCATCCAGGCCTGGGGCGGCGCGGGCGTCACGACGGACTCGGGCCTCGCGCGCATGTATGCGAGCCAGCGCACGCTGCGTCTGGCCGACGGTCCGGACGAAGTCCACAACCGCACCATCGCGCGTCTCGAATACGGCAAGTACATGAACCTGCCGAAACGCGCGGCGGCTGAGTAAAGCTTTCCTCCCCCGCGACTGCGGGGGAGCACGAAGTGCGCGACGGAGGGGGGCTGCCCCCTCCACCGCTTCGCGGTCCCCCTCCCCCGAATTTCATTCGGGGGAGGAATTTTTTACGCGACCTGCACGCAGGCCACGTGCGGAAATTCGACGGTCACGATCGTGCCTTCGGCCGGCTGGCTCGCGATGGCGAGCGTGCCGCCGTGTTTCTCGGCCAGCGCGCGCACCAGCGACAGGCCGAGGCCCGTGCCGCTTTTTGCAAGCTTCGGATCGGCACAGACCTGCTCGAAGGGATTGGCGAGGCGCGGCAGATCTTCCGGGGCGATGCCGATGCCGGTGTCCGCGATGACGATGCGTACGCGGTCGCCGACGATTTCGTCCAGGGCCTCCACGCTTCCGCCGGCGGGTGTGAATTTGACGGCGTTCGAGAGCAGGTTCAGGACGATCTGCTTCATGGCGCGGCGGTCGGCGGAACAGATCGTTCCGTTCGTCCGGAGCCGGATGTCCACACCGGCGCTTTTGGCGCGGTCGCTGACGACCTGCGCGCACTCGTCGAGCACGTTCGACAGATTCACGTCCTCGAAGACGAGCTGCAATTTGCCGGCTTCGATCTTGGCCATGTCGAGCACGTCGCCGATCAGGTCGAGCAGAAGCTGTCCGGAACTGTGGATGAGGGCGATGTATTCGCTGTAGCGCGGATTCGAAACCGGCCCGAACATCTCGTCGCGCATGATATCGGTGAAACCCAGGATGGCGTTGAGCGGCGTGCGCAATTCGTGGCTCATATTGGCGAGGAACGCCGACTTGGCGCGGTTAGCGGCCTCCGCCGCTTCGCGCGCTGCGCGCATCTCGAGCTCCTGCCGCTTGCGCTCGCTCACGTCGCGCGAAACGGCGACCACATGGCGGAATTCGCCGGTGGCCTCGTCGAACACCGAGCGCGTCGTCACTTCAATCCACACATAATGCCCGTCGCGATGGCGCGCGCGGTAGGTGGCGGTGTAGGTCTCGCCGGGCGGCGGACGGCGCGAAACCTTCTCGGCTTCCTCGCGGTCATCGGGATGAACGATCGCGAGATAGCCCGTGTCGTCGAACTCGCGCAGCGTGCGCCCCAGGATGCGCTCGAGCGCCGCAGAGGCGAACTCGACGCGCCCGCCGGCGGCGTGCAGCATGATGATGTCGGAGGCTTCTTCCATCATGACGCGGTAGCGCTCTTCGGCTTCCGCGCGCTTGGTCTCGGCGACCACCTGCTTGGTGATGTCGTGGCAGACGCCGATCACCGAGACCACGCGACCGTCCGGTCCGATCTCCACTTCGCCGTGGGTTTCGACGATCTGGATGGCCGAGTTGGGATCGCGCGCATGGGTGCGATAGTAGAAGGGAGAGCGCGTACGGATGGCGTTGGCGATTTTTTCTTCGACGAGCGCGGCGTCCTCGGGCTGGACTTGATTCATCAGCCAGTCGTGGCTGGGAGACTGCAACGCCGGATCGATGCCCAGAAGCCGGTACATGCCGGGCGACCATACGATCCTGCGATCGGCCAGACAGTAGCGCCAATAGGCGACGCGCGCAGCCCGTTCGGCCAGCGCGAATTGCGCCCGCTCGTTTCGGAGCTCGGCTTCGAGTGCGGCGACCCGCGCGGCGGTTTTGTCGCTTTCCGCCATCCGTGTTCTCTCCCTGACCACGACCCGGAAAGTTTTCGTGATCCGCAGATGATACACGCACCTGCGTTAAACAGAACTTGCGGAATTGCTACACGCGACATTCAGCGTTAGCACAAGTTAATTGCGGATTTACCGCAATTTTTCAGGCCACAGCGCCCGCGCGTTCGGCGAAATACCAGGCACGTTGCGCCAGCGGGCGCACGGCATCGGCGTTCGATGCGGCGTTTGCGTTGGCCGCCGTGCCGTCGCGCACACGTCCCACGATGCCCTGCAGGATGCCGGCGATGCGGAAGAAATTGTACGCCGTATAATAGTCGAGGTTCGGGATGCCCCTCAGCCCCATGTTGCGGCAATACATGGCGACGTATTCGTCCATGTTCGGGATGCCCATGGATTTGAGATCGGCGCCCAGAAGTGTCGACGTGCCGCCGGACGTGCCGCCTTGCGGCATCTGCCACTGCATCAGGTGATAGGTGAAATCGGCCATCGGGTCGCCGATCGTGCACAATTCCCAGTCGAGAACGGCGAGCACTTTCGGCTCGGTCGGATGCAGGATCATGTTGTCGAGGCGGTAGTCGCCGTGGACGATCGAGTTGCGCTCCTGCGGCGGCAGATGCGCCGGCAGCCATTCGATCAGCCGGTCCATTTCCGGAATCTTTTCGGTTTCCGAAAGTTGATACTGTTTCGTCCAGCGCGAAACCTGCCGCGCGATATAGGCGCCGGGTTTGCCGAAATCGCTGAGGCCGAGCTTTTCGTAGTCGAGCGAGTGAAGCTGCGCGAGCGTCGCGTTCATCGCCTCATAGATCGCGGTGCGTTCCTTGGGCGAGCAATCGGGCAGCATCGGCCCCCAATAGATGCGCCCTTCCACGCAATCCATCACATAGAACATCGTGCCGATGATGCTCTCGTCTTCGCAGAGCAGATACGGCTTGGCGACGGGAAAGCCGGTCGGATAGAGCGCGGCGATGGCGCGATATTCGCGGTCGACGGCGTGCGCGGACGGCAGAAGCTTGCCCGGCGGCTTGCGGCGCAGGACGTATTTCCGGTTGGGCGTGATGAGCTGATAGGTCGGATTGGATTGCCCGCCCTTGAACTGGCGCACGTCCAGGGGCGTCTGGAACCCTTCGATCCGCTCGGCAAGGTAGGCCTCGAGCTTCTTCACGTCGAAGCGATAGGCTTCGACGACGTCTTTCGTGCCCGAGAATTTCTCCTGGCGATCGTCGATGGCCGCCTCGGTCATGGCGTTCTCCCTTGGTGTTCAATATTTGTTGGAGGGATTTTGGCGGCCTTCTGCAGGCGCGTTCAACCCTTTTCGCGGGCGACAGCGCGCCAGCCGATGTCGCGGCGGCAGAAACCGTCGGGCCAGTAGATGCGATCGACCGCCTCATAGGCGCGTTTTTGCGCGTCGGCGACGCTTTTTCCCCTTGCCGTCACGTCAAGGACACGCCCGCCGTCGGCGAGAAGGCGCCGCCCGTCCACCTTGGTTGCGGCGTGAAAGATTTCGACATCGGGCAGCGCCGCAGCCTCGTCGACACCTTCGATCACGGAACCTTTCGCGTAATCGCCCGGATAGCCTCTGGTCGCCATGACCACCGTCAGCGCCGCTTCGTCGTGCCAGCGCAGGTCGACGCGGTCGAGGACGCCGTCGCGCGCCGCGAGCAATGCGGTCGCCAGATCTGATTTGAGCCGCATCATCAGCACCTGGCATTCCGGATCGCCGAAGCGGCAATTGTACTCGATGAGTTTGGGCTCTCCGTCCTTGATCATGAGGCCCGCATAAAGCACGCCCCTGTAAGGCGTGCCGCGCGCCTTCATCGCCGCGATGGTCGGACGGATGATTTTCGCCAGCGTCTTTTCGGCGACATCCGCCGTCAGCACGGGGGCAGGGCTGTAGGCGCCCATGCCGCCGGTGTTCGGTCCCTTGTCGTGGTCGAAGACGCGCTTGTGATCCTGCGCGCCGGCGAGCGGCAAGATGTGGTCGCCGTCCGTGAGCACAAAGAAACTCGCTTCTTCGCCGTCGAGGAATTCTTCGACTACCACTTCGTGGCCCGCGCCTCCGAAGGCGCCTTCAAACATGGAGTCGATGGCGTGCGCCGCATCCTCATGAGTCTCGGCGATGACGACGCCTTTGCCCTGCGCGAGGCCGTCGGCCTTGATGACGACAGGTAGCAATTGACGCGCGGCGAAGGCCTTTGCGTCAGCGGCCGACGTGAAGCGGCCGTAAGCGGCCGTGGGGACGCCGTTTGCGGCGCAAAGATCTTTCACGAAACCCTTGGAGCCTTCGAGCTGCGCGCCCTCTGCGCTCGGCCCGAGCGCCTTGATGCCCGCTGCCTCGAGCATGTCCCACAGCCCAGCGACCAGCGGCCCTTCCGGACCGATGACGGCGAAATCGATAGCCTTCTCTTTGGCGAAAGCCACGAGGCCATCCAGATTCGTCACCGCGATCGGCACGCACTCGGCCACCGCCGCAATGCCGGCATTGCCGGGCGCGCAATAGAGCTTCGCGATGACGGGGCTCGCAGCGAGCGCCCAGGCCAGTGCATGCTCACGGCCGCCGGAGCCGACCAGCAACACGTTCATTGTGGATAAGTCCCAAAGACCGGCAAGCCGGAATCGTCAGCAGAATCCATGGGCTTCCTATATCATCCTCGACTCATGAGTGAAGCCACCGCCAAAGCCAATCTCCCCGAATTCAGCGTCAGCGAAATCGCCGCCGCGCTCAAGCGGACTGTCGAGGACAGCTTCCCGTTCGTGCGGGTCCGCGGCGAGATCAGCGGCCTCAAATTCCATTCCTCGGGCCACGTCTATTTCGATCTCAAGGACGACAAGGCGGTGCTCAATGCCGTCATCTGGCGCGGGCAGGCGCAGCGGCTTCGGGTCAAGCCGCAGCAGGGTCTCGAAGTCGTTTGTACCGGGCGGATTTCGACCTATCCCGGCTCATCGCGCTACCAGATCATTGTCGAGCAGGTCGAGTTGGCAGGCCTGGGCGCGCTCATGGCCATGCTGGAGGAGCGCAAGAAACGGCTCACGGCCGAAGGCCTCTTCGCAATCGAGCGGAAAAAGAAGCTGCCCTATCTCCCCGACGTGATCGGCGTCGTGACGTCGCCGACGGGGGCGGTCATCCGCGACATCATGCATCGCCTTCAGGCGCGTTTCCCGCGGCGGGTTCTTTTGTGGCCCGTGGCCGTGCAGGGCGAGCGGGCGGCGGCGGAGGTCGCAGCCGCCATCCGGGGGTTCAATGCGCTGGGCGCCGGCGGCGCGATCCCGAGGCCGGACGTCCTGATCGTCGCCCGCGGCGGCGGCTCGCTGGAGGACCTGATGGCCTTCAACGAGGAGATCGTGGTCCGCGCTGCGGCCGAGAGCGCCATCCCGCTCATCTCAGCCGTGGGCCATGAGACCGATACGACCCTGATCGACTTCGCCTCCGATGCCCGCGCGCCGACACCAACGGCCGCCGCCGAAATGGCCGTGCCGGTCCGCTCCGACCTCATCACCCAGGCGCTCGATCTGGAACGGCGCAATTTCCGCAGCTTCAGCCGTTTTCTGGGCGACAAGCGGCGGACTATCGACGGCCTCGCGCGCGCCCTGCCGCGGGCCGACCAGATGTTCGCGGGGCCGCGCCAGCGTTTCGATCTGGCCTCCGAAAGGCTGCGCCACGCACTCGCCCGCAACCTGCAGGAGCATCGCCGCCACTTTGTGGAAACCGCGTCGGAGTTGCAGGTGAAGACGCTCAGGGTCCGGCTGCGGACGGCGGCGGACAACGCGCGGGTCTCGACCCTGCGCCTGGTACAGGCCTACCGGACGCGTCTGATCCGCGAGCGCCAGCATCTGACCGCGATCACCCGCCTGCTGGACGGGGTGAGCTACCGGGCCGCCCTGGAGCGCGGGTTCGCGCTCGTTCGCGGCGCCGACGATCACGTCCGTCGCCGGGCATCAACGATTGGTTCAGGAGAGAGGCTCACCATCATCTTCGCGGATGGCGACGTAAAGGCCGTCGCTACGGAAGGTGGAGAGGCCGCCGGAACAAAGCCCGCCAAGCGCCGGAAGGCAAAAGACGATCAGGGCACCTTGCTGTAAATTCAGTCGCACCCGGGCCTTTGGCGGGCTAAGTTCCGGCGCAGGAGAGGCAGTTCATGAACCAGATCGAACGCGATTTTCGCCCGGCAGGCCTCGCCGAAGTCGAATATCTCGACGGCGAGTACCGGATTATCCGGGCCGGATCTTTCGTCCTCTGCGCCGTCAGCGGCGTCCAAATCCCGCTCGAGTCGCTTCGGTACTGGAGCGTCGATCTTCAGGAAGCCTATGCGAGCCCGACGCTGGCGCTGAAGCGGTTCCAGGAAACGGGACGGACCCCCCAGTGATCGTCAGACGCGCTTTCCTCGCCGGCACGGCCGTCGCGTTTGCTTGCTCGCGCGCCGTCTTCGCCCAACCGAACCGTTTGAGTTTTTCCGGCCCGCTGGAGCAGGGCAGTCTCGTCATCGGCAGGACCGAGGCGGGCGCTAGCGTGACCGTCGACAGTGTGCCCGTGCGCGTCTCGCCGCAGGGCCTCTTTGCTTTCGGCTTCGAATACAACCAGACCAAGCCCACGAAGATCGCCGCGCGCTTTTCGGACGGCACGATGGAAACGCAGTCCGTCACGCCCAAAGTGCGCATGTACGAAATCCAGCGTATCACCGGCCTGCCCGAGAAATACGTTACGCCACCGGCCAATGTGATCGAACGCATCAAGCGCGAAGGCGCCGAGATCGCGCATGCGCGCATGCGGGACACCGGCGAATCCTGGTTCGCAGACGCCTTCGACTGGCCCGTCGCCGGCATCATCAGCGGCACATGGGGAAATCAGCGCATCCTGAACGGCGAACCCAGGGAGCCGCATTTCGGCGTCGACATCGCGGCCGCGCAGGGCACGCCGATCCATGCGCCGGCCGACGGCATCGTCTCGCTGGCGCAGCCCGACTTCTATCTCGACGGCGGTATCACGCTTCTCGATCACGGCCACGGCGTTTCGACCGTTTATATCCACCAGAGCAAATTGCTGGTGAAGGCCAACCAGCGCGTCACGCGCGGACAGGTGATCGGCCTTGTCGGCATGACGGGCCGCGCCACCGGCCCGCATCTGCATTGGGCGATGAACTGGTTTCAGGTCAAACTCGACCCTTCGCGCTCCACGCGCACACCCGCGCCGCCGAAATCCTGAGCCTCAAGCGCGCGGCGCGTGTAGGGCTTGTCGCCGTCCTTCGGCCAGCGGCGGTGAATCCACAGCCACTGCGACGGACGCTTGCGGATCACCGCTTCGAGTGCCGCGTTGAGCTTCGTCGTCAGCGCCAGCACGTCGCGGTCGTGATCGCCGGACGGCTCGACGGTAAGCGGTTCGTGGATCGTCATGCGGAAGCGCGCGCCGCCCATGCGCTCGTTCGTCACCAGTAGCATGGCTGCGCCGAGCTTGAGCGAAACGGCTGCCGGCACGGGCGTCGTCATCGCGTCACGACCGAAGAAAGGCACGGACAAGCCTTCGTTCGTTTTCTGATCGACCAGGATGAGAATCGATTTGCCGCTTCGAAGCAGCGTGAAGATGCGCCGCGTACCCTGCACGCCTTTGCTGATCGCCTCGCTCGGGCCATAGGTTGTCCGCTGCCGCATGATGTAGCGGTCTATATAGGGATTGTTGACCGGACGATAAACCAGGCCGCCTTCATAGCCGTATTGCCGCGCCGCATGCAGCATCGTCTCCCAATTGGCGAAATGGCCGGAGACGAATTCGATGCCTTTGCCCTTCGCGGCCGCGCGCTCGAGGATGTCGAGATTGACGATCTCGATGCGGGCGTCGGGGCCTTTCGCGGTCATCTTGTCATGATGGGCGTATTCCGCGATCGTGCGTCCGAGGTTGTCCCACATCTCCAAGATTATCGCCTTCATCTCCGCATCGCTCATGTCCGGATAGGCGGCGCGAAGATTCACGCGTGCGCGCTTGGTGACGCCTGTCCGATAAAAAATGTTGCGGCCGATGAAACCGCCAAGTGCGGATGCGCGATCGACGCCCAAAATGCGAAATAGCCCCATGAACGCGAAGAACGCGGCAGCTTCCGCGCCATAGCGGAGCTTTTCCAGCGGCTTCATCGGGGGCAGGGGCGGAAGCGCGTCGCTCATACCATCACTTTTTTCAATATGCCGTCGAGCGCCGTTTCGAACTTCGCCTCGATCGGAAGCACGGCAATACCTTCGCGATCCGCAGGCGTGAGACGGACATAGTCTTTCTCGGTGGTGACCAGCACGGCGCTATTTTCTTTTGCTGCCGTCTTCAATCGCGTCATTTCGCCCGCATTGAAGGCGTGATGATCCGCAAATGCGTGCGCCTCGATGACTTCGGCATTCATATCGCGCAAGGTTCCGAAAAACTTCTCCGGCCGCCCGATGCCGGCGAAGGCTATCACTTTGCGGTCGGCGAGCGTCTCGCCGCCGCGCGGCACGAGCTTCGCCCGCAGGACCGGCCCTGAATATCCGTGTAGCGCAGGCATGCCATCGCCGACAAGCACGACCGCGTCGGCCCGCGCAAGTCCGCCCGATACGGATTCCCGCAAAGGGCCCGCAGGGATGATGCGGCCGTTTCCGAAGCCTTTCTCCGCATCAACCACAACGATGGCGACGTCCTTTTGCAGTGCGAAGTTCTGATAGCCGTCATCCATCACGACAACGTCCGCGCGCTGCGCGTCGGCGAGGATAGCCCCGCGGCGGCGGTCGCGGGCGACGACCACCGGAGCGATTTCGGCGAGAAGCAGCGGCTCGTCGCCGACATCGGCGGCGTCGTGCGCCTCGCGGTTTACCAACACCGGACCGGACAACCGGCCGCCATAGCCGCGCGACAGGATCATCACGCACAGGCCGCGCGCCTTCAGGTTGCGGACGATGGCTTCGACCACTGGTGTCTTGCCGGATCCTCCTGCCGTCAGATTGCCGACGCAGACGACTTTCGCACGGGCGCGGTACGGCGAAGCATGCGTGCGCTTCCAGTCGGTGACGGCGCCGTAGAACCAGCCGGCGGGCGAAAGCGCCGCGGCGGCAAGCGAAGGGCGCGACCAGAACTCAGGGGCGCGCATGGGTCTGCAACATGGTTTCGACGGCAAGCCGCGTGCGCTCGAGGGCGCCGCCGAGTTGCGACGCGGCATTCTCCGCAGCATGACCGAGCACGCGCGCGCGCGCAGGATCGTTCAGAAGCTGTAATGCGAGCTCTTCAAGTTCATCCGCCGTCGCGACGCGGCCTGCGCCCTGACGGGCAATGATCGCGTCATAAGCCTCCCGAAAATTCTCCGTATACGGACCGGCCAGCACGGCGACGCCGAGCCGCGCGGGCTCGAGCGGATTTTGCCCGCCCTGTGCGCCGAGACTTTTGCCGATGAAGGCGAAGGGTGCGAGCCGGTAGAGGAGGCCAAGCTCGCCCATCGTATCGGCGATGTAGATCTCGGTGTCCGCATCGGGCACCTGCGCCTGCGAACGCAGGGCGTGGGTCCGCGGCCCGGCCAAAGCGGCAATATCGCGGCCACGCTCCGCATGACGCGGCGCGACGATCGTCAGAAGCGTTGGAAATGTCCGGCGCAGGCGATCGTGAACGCCGAGGATGATCTCGTCTTCGCCGGGATGCGTGTTGGTCGCGAGGAAGACCGGACGCGTGCCGATCGCGCGGCGAAGCATGTCAAGGGCGTACGTATCGGCAGGCAGGGGCGGAGAATCCGCCTTCAGGCTGCCGGTCACGTCCACGGCGCGCGCGCCCAGGCTCTTCAACCTGCTCGCCGTCTCGTTGTCCTGGACCAGCGCGATGTCGAACAGCCCGAGCAGGCTCGCCGCCATCCGCTTCGCGCGCAGCCAGCCGCCGAACGATTTCTCCGACATGCGTCCGTTGATGATCGCCAGGCGCGTGCCCCGATTCGCGGCGGCGATGAGGATGTTGGGCCAGATTTCGGAATCGACGAAGAGGCCGGCATCCGGACGCCAGTGGTCGAGGAAGCGCGCCACCGCCTGTGGCGTGTCGACGGGGGAGAACTGGTGGAAAGCTCCGCCGGGCAGTCTCTCCGTCATCATCTCGGCGGAAGCGACCGTGCCGCTCGTCATCAGAACTGCGCGTCCCGGCTTCGCCAGAAGCGCGTCCATCAACGGCAACACGGCCAGGCATTCGCCCACGCTCGCACCGTGGATCCAGATCAGGGTGCCGTCCGGCCGCGTGCGTGACGGAAAGCCCAGCCGTTCGGAGATTCGCGCGGGGTTTTCCTTGCCGCGGCGCGCGCGCCGCCTAAGCGCCAGCGGGGCGATCGGTTCGAGTGCGCCGGTCGCGTAGCGATAGGCCCGCAGGGAAAAAGGAAGTTGCGTCGCCATTCACGCGCCGATGGCCATGGGCTCTTCGTCTTGTTCGTCGCGAAAATCGTGCTGATAGAGCCGCGCATAGAGTCCCTTGCGCGCGAGAAGCTCGGCATGCGTGCCGGCTTCGACTACGCGACCACGATCCATGACGTAGATGCGGTCGGCATCGAGCACGGTCGACAGGCGATGGGCGATAACGATGGTCGTCTTGCCCGTCATGAGCCGCGCCAGCGCGTCCTGCACCTGGCGCTCGCTTTCCGTGTCCAGCGCGGACGTCGCTTCGTCCAGTAGAAGAATCGGTGCGTTGCGCAGCATCGCGCGCGCGATGGCGAGCCGCTGACGTTGGCCGCCGGACAGTTTCAGAGCGCCTTCGCCGACGCGCGTCTCATAGCCGTCCGGCAATTCGCGGATGAATCCGTCGGCCGCAGCATTGCGCGCCGCTTCGATGATCTCCTCGCGCGTGGCACCCTTGCGACCGAGTGCGATGTTGTCGGCAACGCTTTCGTCAAACAGGATCGATTCCTGCGTGACAAGCGCGATGTTGTTGCGCAACGATTCCAGCGTGACATGCGCGATATCCTGGCCGTCGATCGTGACGGTTCCGAAATCGCAGTCGTAGAAGCGCAGCAGGATATTGAAGATCGTGCTCTTGCCGGCGCCGGAAGGACCCACCAGTGCCACTTTCTTGCCGGCAGGAATGTCGAGTGTGACGCGATCGAGGGCGATGGCATCCGCATGATAGCCGAAGCTGACGTTGTCGAAGCGGATCGCCGCGGCTGCGACGAGAAGAGGTCGCGTACCAGGGGTATCGACGATCTTCGGATGCTGGTCGATGACGACGAAGATACGATTGGCTGCCGCGCTGCCCTCGGCAAGGATTGTCCAAAGCTGGCTCAGCATGCGGACTGGCTGCTGCGCGAGCAGCATGGCGCCCACAAAAGATGTAAACTTGTCGATGGTCAGCTGCCCGTGGAGCGTCTGGTAGCCGGCGAACGCGAAGGTCAGAGCAATTGCGACGCCGCCAATGAGATCGGTCGCGGGGACTGCGGCCGCACGCGAGCGCACGGCACGCAAGATGTAGCGAAGGCGCGCCTGGATGCGGACGTCGGCGTTTTCGACCGCGTGAGCTTCGAGATTGTAGGCCTTGATGATGCGTCGGCCGGCGAGCGCTTCGCTCAACGTTCGTGAGAGGCTGCTCGTTTCCTCCATGCTCCGTTGCGACGACTTCTTGAGGGAACGGCCGAGCGTGCCGGTCACCCAGGCGACCGGCGGGAGCAGCACGACGGATATCACCGCTAGCTGCCAATCGTCGTAGATCATCACGCCGGCCATCGCGATCAGCGTGAGGAACTGCGTGCCGAGCGTCGGGATGCTGCGCGTGATGGAGCCGCGCAGAAGCGTGGCATCATAGAGAAACTTCGAAACGAGTTCTCCCGAATGCACATCGCTGAAGGCGGCGATGTCGAGACGGATCTGGCTTGCCAGCATGTCGCGTTGCACGTCGGAAACGACGCGTTCGGCGATACCCGTGAGTGTCGTTTCCTGCCAGAAGGTCGCCAGCGCCCGGACCACGACGATGGCGATTACCGCCAGCGGCAGGCCGATGATCATTTGCAGATTTCTCTGCAGAAATATCTGCTTGACGACGGGACCGAGCATCCATGCAATCAGTCCGTTCATCGCTGCGGCCACGACCATGCAGACGACGGCGACCGCCAACGCGCCTTTGCGGCGGCCGAGATAGTCTCGCGCCAGACGGCGCAGAATTCTCAAATCGTTCAATTGTGCCGGCGGCATCGCGGTCGGGCGGTCATGGACGGCCCTGTCTAGCATGGCGGGTGGCTGAGGGGGTAGGCGGCAATGGTTAAGCGGCCGGATCGAGCAGGCGGTGCATGTGGACGATGAAATAGCGCATTTGCGCATTGTCGACGGTCGCCTGCGCGGCTCCGCGCCAGGCCTCGTAGGCGGACTTGTAGTCCGGATAGATGCCGACGATTCGGAGTTTCGACAGGTCCTTGAATTCGGTCGAGTCGGTCGAGACGAGCTCGCCGCCGAACACGAGGTGAAGGAGCTGTTTCGGCTTTTCCTCTTCCATGTCCGTCCTCAGCGTTCCGTCAGATTCAAGCGTCGCGTGCGCTCGATCAGCAGCGGATGAAGCGAAGGCCCCGCGGCGACCATCGAACGCTGAATCGGCACCGCATTATTGTAGCGCAAAATCTGGCCGCGGTGGTCGGTGATCCGGCCCCCGGATTCCTGCACGATGAGATCGCCCGCGGCCAGGTCCCAATCGTGCTTGCTCGACAGCGAAATCGCGGCATCGAACAGGCCGGCGCCCACGAGTGCGAGCCGATAGGCGATCGAGTTTCGTTGCTCGACATGCATGGGGGGCCAGGGGACGTTGGGCGCGCTCGACCAGCCCGGATGCTCGAACAGCGCTTTCGGCGCCAGCATGCGGCAGCCTTCGACCATATGGCGCAGGCTTGCATGCGCCGGCTCGCCGTCGAGCGTCGCGCCGCGGCCGGCTTGCGCACGGAAGCATTCCCCGGTGATCGGATTGAGCACAACGGCGACCACGGGCCGTCCGTCTTCGACGATGGCGAGTGCGTGGGTGAAATGCGGCTTGCTTTTGAGGAAGGCGATCGTGCCGTCGATGGGATCGACGATGAAGGTGCGTTGCGTCGCCTTGCGTTCTTCGTTGTCGACGGATTCTTCCGATAGCCATCCATAGTCGGGCCGCGCCGCCGTCAATCGCTCGCGCAAGTAACGGTCGATGGCGAGATCGGCTTCGGTGACAGGTTCGCCCTTGCCTTTGTCCCACTGCTTGAACGTGCCGCCGAAAAAGCATCTTGCGATTTCGCCCGCGCCTTGCGCGGCTTCGGTGATGAGGGCGAGGTCGTCAGCTTCCCGCAATGGTCATGCCTTCGACGCGCAGGGTCGGCGCGTTCGTGCCGTAACGGAAGACGAGGTCGTTGGCCGGCACGAGATGGCGGAACATGTCTTTCAGATTGCCCGCGATGGTCACGCCCGCGACGGGATAGGAGATCCTGCCGTTTTCGATGAAGAAACCAGCGGCGCCGCGGCTGTAGTCGCCGGTCACACCGTTGACGCCCATGCCCATCAGATCGGTGACGTAGAAGCCTTCGCGGATGTCTTCCATCAGGACGCGCGGCTCGACCTTGCCGGGCTCCATGTAGAGATTGGTGGTGGACGGCGAGGGCGGGCCGCCCGTGCCGCGCGCCGCATGTCCCGTCGTCTGCAGACCCAATTGTTTGGCGCTGGCGCAGTCGAGCAACCACGTCTTCAGCACGCCGCCTTGAATGAGCGCGGTGCGATGATTGCGCACGCCTTCGCCGTCGAACGGCTTCGAGCGCAGCCCGCGCAGCCGATGCGGATCGTCGATGATGGTGATGTTCGGCGCGAACACGGCTTCGCCCATCTTGTCCTTCAGGAAGCTCACGCCCCGCGCGATCGAGGCGCCGGAAATGGCTCCGGCAAAATGACCGATGAGACCGGCCGAGACGCGCGGATCGAAGACGACCGGCATCGCCTTCGACTTCATCTTGTGCGGATTGAGGCGTGCCACCGTGCGCTCGCCGGCGCGCCGGCCCACGATCTCCGCGGCTTCGAGGTTGACCGCGTGACGCGCGCTGGCGCTGTCGTGATCGGTCTCCATGCCGGTGCCTTCGCCGGCCACAACGGAGACGCCGATGCTGTGGCTCGTCGCGGCGTAGCGGCCGAAGAAGCCGTTGCTGGTCGCGAGCGCGATCGCGGAGCGGCCGAAGCTCGCGCCGCCGCCTTCCGAATTGGTGATGCCTTCGACGGCCATGGCCGCGCCTTCGACGGCGCGCGCGCGCTCGACGAGAAGATCGGCGCTTGGTTCGCTCCTGTCTTCGATGTCGAGATCGGGATAGGTCTTCGCCAGGCGATCGGCCGGCGCAAGGCCTGCGAATTTGTCTTCCGGCGCCAGCCGCGCCATGGCGACGGCGCGTTCCGGCAATTCGCCCACGCCGCGCGGACTGAGGTCCGTCGACGACACGAACGCCACGCGCTCGCCCACGAAGACGCGCAAGCCCAGATCGGCGGATTCGGCGCGCTCGACGTCTTCGAGTTTGCCCAGACGATAGGAGACGCTCGAAGACACGCTTTCGACCAGCAGCGCGTCAGCCGCATCCGCGCCCGCAGCGCGGGCCGCGCGGATCAGCTTTTCCAGAACGCCTTGCGGATCGTAGTGCTTCGCCACCATCAGGACGCGGTCGGTTGCACGAAGAAAACGCCATAGAGCAGGCCCACGATCCCTACAATATAGGCGATCCAGGTCAGAATGATGCCGAGGAACCTGAGGGTGGAAACGCCGGTCGAGCGCGACAGGCCGAGCGCATGGAGCAGACGGCCGAGCGTCAGAGGTATGCCGACGCCATGGACCAACCAGATCGTGGCGCCGAGCGGCGTCGTAAGCCCCCACATCAGCAGAAGCGCCATCGGCACATATTCGGTGTTGTTGGCATGCGCGCGCAGCGGCCCCGCCATCGCCGGTTTGCCGCCATCGCCGATCTCCGTCTGCGTCACCACTCGCGCGCGGGTCACGAGAATGCCCAGCACCAGCATGATGAGCGCGTTGAGCGCCGTGTAGAATCCAAACGCGTAATAGGACGACTGAAACAGCAAACGCATGCGGGGTCCCCTTCAGAGGCGCGTCATGTGTAGGGGGATTCTGTTGATGGTCAAGCGGACGGGGAATTACAAATTCGGCCCCTCAGGGCGTGCGACGAATGGCGCCCGGCAGGTGTCGCCGGGCGCACGATTCGGCGGCGTCAGTAACCGGGCGGCGGGCCGTACTGGCCTTGCGCGGGCGGCGGACCATAACCCGGGGCCTGTCCATAGCCAGGCGGCGGGCCGTAACCCGGCGGCGGATAGTAGCCCTGGGGGCCGTAATAGGCGGGTGGCGGGGGACCGTAATAGCCCGGCGGCGGCCCATAGGGGCGCGGCGGCGGCGGTCCGGCAAGGGCGGCTCCGGCTACGGCGAAGGGGGCTGTGGCGACCACGGCCGCTGTGCCCACAACGGCCCCGACCACGCAGCCGACGAACCAGCACCCGCCATGGCGATAGTAGCCATGATGGCCATGCCAGCCGGCCTCTGCCGAAGCCATCGGCGCAATAACAAGAGCGGCCGAAACGAGGCCGCCGATCAAAAGCTTTGAAGAACGCATTGAGCGCACCCCTTTAACAGACGGACGCTCCCTCCGACTTCCAGCTAACCACAGGCGGGGGGTGAAAGCCACAGACGTAAGGTGGTGGGCCCATCCAACCGCAAGGTCATGGCTCGCGAGGCTCAGCGCCTTAATTTCGCACCAATTGATCCCATCGCGATTCGTCCCATTCCCGGCCGCCTCCTGCCGCAAGACGGAAGCGGTGCGGTTCGCCGACAAGAATCCAGACAGCCGCTGAATTGTATCAAAAGGTATCGGGCCGCGGCGCGTTGACGTCGGTCAACGCAGCGCGTCGTCGGCCATGCGAATAGTTCAGGCGAATTTCGAGAGCGAACCGAGGAATTTCCGATCATGAAATGGCCCTATGCCGTTGCCGCCTCGATATGTGCCGTGGCGATCGTTTCGTCCGCCACCATTGCGCAGAATGCGCCGCCGCCGACCCAACAGGCGCCGTCGCTGACGCAACAGCAACTGGATCCGCTGGTGGCGCCGATCGCGCTCTATGACGACGCATTGCTCGCCGATGTGCTGACCGCTTCGACCTATCCGCTCGAAGTCGTCGAGGCGCAGCGCTGGACCGCGGACCCGACGAACGCCGCACTCCAGGGCGACGCGCTGACCAATGCGCTCGCGGCCAAGGATTGGGATCCGAGCGTCAAAGCCCTGGTGCCGTTTCCCGAAGTCCTGCAGATGATGGACAGCCATCTCGAATGGACGGAGCGCCTGGGCGAGGCGTTTCTCGCGCAGCAGGGCGATGTCATGGATGCGGTGCAGAGGATGCGGCATCGCGCCGAAGTCCAGGGCACGCTCAAACCATCGCCGCAACAAGCCGTGGCGAGCGACGGCGACGACGTCACGATATCGCCGCCGCCGTCGGACATCATTTACGTTCCCACGTATGATCCGTGGTGCGCCTATGGCGCGTGGCCCTATCCGATCTATGGGCCGTACTATTATTCGCCGTGGGTCGGCTATTGCGGCCCGGACGATTACGGACTCGCCTTCGGCGTCGGAATCTTCCTGCCGTGGGGGTATTGGGATTGGGGCTATTTCGATTGGCGCGGCCATCAGCTGCGGATCAATCGTGGCCGGTACGACCAGTTCCGCTCCGGTCATGAGCCGGCGGTGCCGAGTCATCAGGGAAGCGACGTCTGGCAGCATGATCCGACGCATCGCGCGGGCGTTCCTTATCGCGATCCCCGCAACGTCCAGCAATATCGCCCCCAGCAAAACGAACGCCAATCCTTCCGCGGCTTCGAGAGCGGGACGGGTGCGCCGTTCGAGTCCGGCCGCGCGACAGCGCCCGCCTTCGGGGATTTCGGTTCGGGACACGACACCCGGATTCAGTCGCAGCGCGGACAATCCAGTCGCGGCGGCATATCCGGCGGTGCACCGCGCGGCATGGGCGGCGGTGGCAGAAGTGGCGGGGGGCGCGGAAGACCATGATCGCCGCTGCAAACCATCCGCTCACTCACAAGGATCACATTGCCATGAACACGACTCTCCCGGCTCGTTTGAAGCATCTGTTTCTGGCAGCCGGCCTGGTCGCCGTGTGCCTGAGCGCGGCGCCGGCAAAGGCGGCTGGCGACAAGCCGGAGACCTTTGCCAGTCCTGAAAGCGCCGTCGGCGCCCTCATCGCGGCATCCCGCGACAATGATACGGCCGAGATGCTCAAGATTTTCGGTCCCGCCGGCCGCGACCTGATCAGTTCCGGCGACACGATCGAAGACAGGAGAGCCCGCGCGCGGTTCGTCGCGCATTATGCCGAGGGCAGCAAAATTCTGCGCGATTCTACGGACAAGGCGACGCTGATCGTCGGTACGGAACAATGGCCCTTTCCGATTCCGATCGTTCGCGAGGCCGGCGTCTGGCATTTCGACACCCAGGCCGGCGCCCAGGAAATCCTCAACCGCCGGATCGGCCGCAACGAGCTGAACGCGATGGAGGTGTGCCGCCACTACGTTCTGGCGCAGCGCGACTATGCCGCCGACATGCAGGCCGACAAGAAGCCGCTCGAATACGCGCAGAAGTTCGTCAGCAGCCCGGGCATGCATGACGGTCTTTATTGGCCGGTCAGCGCGGGCGAAAAGCAGAGCCCCATCGGCCCGCAGATGGCGCATGCCCGCGCCGAAGGTTACGGCCAGCCCGCAAATGGCGAGCACGCGCCTTACTACGGCTACTTCTACAAGATCCTCACGCGCCAGGGGGCGGCGGCGCCGGGCGGCGCGCGCGACTACGTCGTTGGCGGGCGCATGACCGGAGGCTTCGCGCTGATCGCGTTTCCCGCAAAGTACGGCGATTCCGGCGTGATGACGTTCGTCATCAACCAGGAAGGCATCGTGTTCGAAAAAAACCTCGGGCCCGACACGACGAAAATCGCGGCGGCGATGACCGAGTTCAATCCCGATCTCAGCTGGAAGACGCGGTGAAGCGGACCGCCGCATCGGCCTGCCGCATCGTCTCGCTGGACCGGCGATGCTTTGCGTTCAAGAGAAGCAGGGCGGACCTGAACGGCTTGGACTGGCGGGTCGCGCAATCTTCCGATCCCTTCAGGAAAGACTGGATCCCGATCGATCTCGACGCCGGCGTCGCCGAAAAAATCGCATCGCTTTCCGACGACATCGCCATCTGCTTCGGACGCTACGACTTTCTGATCGACAGGCAGACCGGTGAGCTGGTGTTCCTCGAGCTGAACGCGCACGGGCAATGGGTGTTTCTGGACTATTTCGAGGAGTACGGCCTGATGGACTGCTTCATCAACTGGCTGAAGCGGCCGACGTAGGACACCGCTACTTCCAGATCGGCCTGCCGCTGCCCGGCAATCCCAGCCGCGCCCATTTCTCCGTAACGGTGCGCACGATCTCGTCGTCCATGCGGATTTCGCGGCCCCATTCGCGTTTCGTCTCCGGCGGCCATTTGTTGGTGGCGTCGAGCCCGATCTTCGAGCCGAGGCCAGACTCGGGCGAGGCGAAATCGAGATAGTCGATGGGCGTGCCTTCGACGAGCGTGATGTCGCGCGCCGGATCCATGCGCGTCGAGATCGCCCACATCACGTCTTTCCAGTTGCGCGCGTCGATGTCGTCGTCCACGACGATCACCCATTTCGTGTACATGAACTGGCGCAAGTAAGACCACACCGCCATCATCACGCGCTTGGCGTGGCCGGGATAGGCCTTCTTCATGCTGACGACGGCGATGCGATAGGAACAGCCTTCCGGCGGCAGCCAGAAATCGACGATCTCCGGGAATTGCTGTGTCAGCAGCGGAATGAACACTTCGTTGAGCGCTTCGCCGAGGATCGACGGCTCGTCGGGCGGGCGTCCCGTGAAGGTCGAAAGATAGATCGGATCGCGGCGCATGGTGATCGCCGTCACCGTGAAGACGGGGAATTGCTCGACGGAATTGTAATAGCCCGTGTGGTCGCCATAGGGGCCTTCGTCGCGATAATCCGACAGCGAGACTTCGCCTTCGATGACGATCTCGGCTTCCGCCGGCACGAGCAGCGGCTGCGTCACGCAAGGCGCGAGCTCGACGCGCTGGCCGCGCAAAAGGCCCGCGAATTGATATTCCGAAAATGTTTCGGGCACGGGCGTGACGGCCGCGAGGATGGTGCCGGGATCGGCGCCGAGCACGGCCGCCGCCGGCAGCGGCTCGCGTTTTTCTTTGCCCCAGCGCGCGTGATGCTGCGCCCCGCCGCGATGTTTCAGCCAGCGCATCAGCGTCTGGTTCTTTCCGATCACCTGCAGGCGATAGATGCCGAGATTGAAATTGTCTTCGCGCGCGTCGCCGGGACCTTTGGTGACGATCAGCGGCCAGGTGATAAGCGGCGCGGGCTCGCCCGGCCAGCAGGTCTGAACGGGCAGCTTTGCGAGATCGATGTCGGCACCCTTGAGCACAATCTGCTGGCAGGCCGGCGTGCCGCCGAAGACGCCGCCGCCGGTCTTGGGCTTCATGGACATGGCAGTCTTCGCCAGCGGCAGCAACTCCATCGCTTCGATAAGACTGCGCGGCGGTTCGGGCTGGCGGAGCTGCGCCAGCATTTCGCCCACTTCCCGGAGCGAAGGTCCGTCGCGCCGCTCGACGCCGCCCATGGTGACGCCCATCGCCACACGCTTGACTGTGCCGAAGAGATTGACGAGCACCGGCATGTCGGAGCGCGTGCCGTCGGCTTTGATGGGATTTTCGAAGAGCACCGCCGGACCGCCCTCGGCGAGAAGCCGCGTCTGGATCTCCGTCATCTCGAGCACGGTCGAGACGGGCTCGGTGACGCGCACGAGCTCGCCTTCGGCTTCGAGTTTGGCGATGAAGTCGCGGAGGGAGCGGTAGGTCATTTCGAAGTCATCGCGGGATTGGCGGGGCTTCGCAAGGGGTGAGGCGGGCGACGAATAAGCGGGATCAAAAACACACTTGTCATGACCCGCAAATGCGGGCCACCCAGGTGACGACACCGCACCCTACCAAGGATATGTCTTCTTCGCTCCGTAGGATATCGTCTCATTTCAACGGGGTGGCCCGCAAATGCGGGCCATGACACGGCTTCCGTAACAGGCGGCCTTACCGATACGCCAAACTCCATCCCGGCGCCTTGAGCCAGCAATCTTCGTCCGGCACGTTTTCGTGGCGATAGAGCCGCGTCACTTCGTTGAGCCGCCCGCCGGCCAGCGCCTTGGCGAGCGCCTTTTCGGAGTCCTCGTCGCGCGTGCCTTCGCAGGGGATGATCGCCACGGCCGAAACCACTTTGGCGAGATAGGCTTCGCTGCGCCTTTCGATGCGAAAGACGGCACCCTGGTTGATCATCTGGTTAGGGGTGCGGTCGAGGTCGCCGAAGGCCTTGTCTGTGGTCAGCGGCAGGATCAGCCGGCCGCCGTCGCGCAAGCGATCGAGCCACTGATCGGCAGGACGCGTAGCGCCGGCGTTCACATAGATGACGTCGGCCGGATCGAAGCTTGCCGCAGCGCCGTCGCCCTCGATGACGGCGACGTTTGTCCTGTCCGCGAAGTTCGCACGCGTCCGGGCGGCGAGGCCCGGGTCGAACTCAATCCCTGTCACGCGTCCGTTCGGTCCCACGAGATGCGCCATGACGGCCGTATAGTACCCGGTGCCGGTGCCGATGTGGACGACGTGCTCGCCCGGAGCAGGCGCTGCCTGGTGAATCAGGTGGGCGTGATACTGGGGCTGGCCGTTGTTGAGGCGCCGTTCCGGGATGATCCCCACGAGGTCGTCCGTATAAAGATAAACCGGATCGGCCGAAGGTGTCGGACGATAGGTCATGCCCCAACGGAAGATCTGCCAGGGGCCGGGACCGAGATAGTCCTCGCGTTTGACGGCCGCGAACGCATCCTCGACGCGGGAATTGACGACACCGACCCCGGCCAGGACCTGCATGGCATAGGCGCGGCGGACAATGGCGAGTTCGGCTTCGGTCATTGGGCTCTCCTCTTTCCCCCGGCGCGAGGCTGGGTTAGAAGTTGTGGGGAATGACACACTCCTCACGAGTGTGGCAAAACGCACACTTGGAGTCCAGCATGGCGAAGCGTTTTTATCCGGCCGTCCTCGAGAAGGGCGCGAAGGGTGCTTTCGGCGCCTGGTTTCCGGACTTTCCGGATTGCGTCGTGGCGGGCCGCTCGCAGGAAGAGGCGATCGAGGAGGCGGAAATCGGACTTTGGAGGGTTGTCCGCACCTTTGCCGAGGGCGACAAGCCCCTTCCCGAGCCGACGGCGTTCGACAAGATCGTGCTGCCGAAAGGTTCGCGCTTCGTCGCGTTCTTCGCTGTCGGCGTCGAGCCGCCCGATCCGTCCGAGCGGGTCAATATTTATCTGCCGAAAAGTCTCATCGCACGCACTGACAAGCGTGCCGCCGAATTGGGTATGAGCCGCTCGAGCTTCTTCGGTCTGGCCGTCAGCGCGATGATTGACCAGCCGCTCGGCATGCTGCGCCTCAAAGCGGGAAAGTCTGTTGTGCTCACGACGGAGAAGACACCGTCGAAGCCCAAGCGCTCGGAGCGCTAGCGGGAGCGTTCTCCAAGGCCTCCACCAGGGCGCCCAACCACGGACGGAATCTCCGGGCCCGGCCGGCACTCCCTTTGTAAATCGGCGAGCGCACCTGATCGAAACTGCTCGTCGTCACCAATCGCTTCGTCTCGTAGAACCGAAGACAGGCGTCGTCCCAGGGCAAGCCGCAAAAATCCAGGATTCTTCCGACCTGCGCCTCCGTGTCATCGACGAGCGATTCGTAGTCGATTTCCAGCAACGTCTCGGGACCGAGCAGACCTCGCCAATGCGCCATGAGCTGGCGGTACAGTCCGTAGTAATGACCCAGTTCGGCCAGGTCGTAGGAAAATTCATGGCCATGGTCGAACAGCAGCGCATAGCAGGACAGGCACGTATCGAGCGCATCGCGGCGGCAATGGATCATGCGCGCGCCCGGAAACAGCAGCGAGATCGGCCCGGCATACTGGAAATTGGAGTTCGTCTTGTCGACGAAGCGCATCGAAGCCGGTACGTGCGCGCCGATCGATTCCAGATAGCGATGGCCGCACAGCGCGAGGCTGTCAGGCGTAAGCTCCGACGACGGGCGCGAGACGATGGACGTCCTGGCTATCGTGTCGAAATAGGGCGTCTCACCGGTGCCCTGAACCATGGGGTGAGAGGCTATGATTTGTTCCACCAGCGTCGTGCCGGATCGCGGCATCCCGAACACGAAGATTGGTTCGGCGGATTCGATCCCCGCATCTGCAAGCCGGGCCATGTTCTCGGCCGAGAAAAGTCTCGCAATGTCGGCAAACCGCCGTTCCTCTGCGTCGCGACCATACAGGACTGCATTTCGTTTGAGGCCGTTGCCGAGGTTCAGATAACGGAATGCTTTTTCGCCGTCGTCGGCGTTGAGGTAGGCCCTGCCGACCGCAAGCGAAAGCCGTATGCGGTCCTTGATCGGCGCATCGCGGTCGCCGACGATGTCCTCCATCACGGCGAGGTCCCGGTGACCGGGCTTCAAAGGCGTCAGGAAGGAACGGCAGTCGAGCGCGCTCGCCAGACCCGGCTGGGCGGCGAGGGTTTGGTCGAGCAACTGCAGCGCCTGATCTTTATGGCCCAGTTCCGCGAGCAGCCAGGCGCGATCAACCACCAGATCTGCAGGATCGGGACTGAGGGATTCCGCCCGGAGAAGGCTGGCAAGGGCTTCATCCGCCCGATTCAGGGACCGCAGCGCGAATGCCTTTTGCCGCAGTGCCTCCACATCGTTCGGGAGGCGATCGAGAACGCTGTTGCAGTCGGCGAGCGCGAGGTCGGTGCGGCCCAGGTTGGAGAAGATGTTCGCACGCCGCGTCAATATTCCTATCTGATCGGGCGCGCGCACGATTGCGTCTTCGATCCACTTCAGGGCCGCGGTATAGCGCCGCCTGTTGAATTCGATCGCCGATGCGATCAGGCATGCTTTGGCAATTTGCGGACTGCGCGCGAGAACCTCGTCCACGATCGAGAGGCCTTCTTCATAGCGCCCGAGTCCGTTGAGCACGACGGCCAAATTCAGATTGGCGTCGAGGTGATGGGGCGCGCGGCCGATCACCTTGCGGTAAAGGGCTTCGGCCTCGCCGGCGTGTCCCAAAAGCTGCAGGACCGTCGCCAGATTGTGCGTGGCCTCCAACAGGGTCGGATCGAGGTCAATGGCGGCTTCATAGCAGCGTTTGCTCGCATCGAATTCTTTCCGCTCCGCCCAGAAATCGCCCAGAAGGCTCCAGGAGAAGGCGTCTTTGGGATTCTGTTCGACCAACGATTCGAGCACACGAATGGCCTGATCGAACTTTCCGCGCTGCCGCAAGAGGTCGGCTTTGACGCGATGATATTGGGGCGGGACGCATTCGACGGAGCACGCCCGCGTGATCAGGTCGAGTGCGCGGGCGATGTTTCCCAAGCGGGCCGCCTTGAGGCATCGGTCGTACAGCGCGGCGGCGTCATACGCGGCCGCGACATGATCGGGCGCGTCGGGCCGATCACCCTGGAGCGTCGGGTTCGGCCTCCCGGACGTCGAACCGGCGAGCAATTGCGGACGGAGCCGTCGCTTCGTCGGCGTCGATGCGTCGAACATGTTGCATCTCTTGACACTTTAGATAAGCGCTCCGCTCCCTCGATAAGTCAGGCATGGTTTAAAAGTGATTAATCGACGGCGTGCGCCTCCGCGAGACCGGCGGAGGCTCCTGGATTGCGTTGAAGGCGCCGGTCCGAATTCGCCGTCCGTTTCGTGGTCCCGATGTTTGTCCGATTTTCGCGACGCCGACGCGTCCGCGCGGCCGGTGGCACCGAAATGGAAACGAACTGCCGACGTTCGTTGCCGGGAATCTGCATTGAGCCCCAAATGTTGCCCTTCACAGGCGCCGGCCGCGCGCGCAGACTCTCGTTCGTTCTTTGACAATGTGAAGTTTGCACCTGGCGAGATCCCCTTCGACGGCGCGCGACCGGTGGGAAGAAGATTCACCACGGAGGCGGTGAGGCGCAGAGATAACGAGGGCGTCTTAGACGGCGCAGGCGCTTTCGAAATCTGCCTGCGCGCGTTCGCGCGCAAAGAATCTCGTCGAAACTGACGCACGATTTCGGAGAGAGGCTCGCTATCTCATTGCCTCTGTGCCTCTGTGGTTCAACTTTCTATTTGGCGGCGCCCCGCTCCTCGCATGATAGTATGTACACGGACGAATTCTGCCCTGCCTGCCCCTGATTTTGTCCATGACTATGGGCGAAGAAATGCGGGAAAGCCGCATGGCTGTTGCGCTATACGAACGCGCGCGGCGGCCGGGTTTTTCGAACGCCCTGATCAAGCCCCTGTTAGCAGGGATTGCGGCGTCGCCCGTTTCAGCCCTCGTTCGCCACTTTCCACTTCGACGGTGCTGCGTGCCAGACGCCGTAGGTGAAATAGATCGCGATGCCGATGGCGGTCCAGGCGACGAGCCGCACCCAGGTTCCGTCGGCGAGGCTGAACATCATGAGCCCGCAGATGGCGATGCCCGCCGGCGCCGTGAACCACACTAAGGGCGTGCGGAACGGCCGCTTTGCCTTGGGCGTCGTGCGCCGCAGGATCATGATCCCGCCGCAGACCGCGACGAAGGCGAGCAGCGTTCCGATCGAAACCAGGTCGGCCAGGATGTCGAGCGGGAACGCCGCTGCAAGCAACGCCGCAAAAAAGCCGGTGATGATCGTGCCGCGATGGGGCGTCTTGAAACGCTTGTGCACGGCCGAGAAAGCGGGCGGCAGGAATCCGTCGCGCGCCATCGAATAGAACACGCGCGACTGGCCGTAGAGACCGACGAAGACGACCGATGCGAGCCCCACCATCGCGCCGATGTTGATGGGCATGACGAGCCACGACAGCGCCCCGATCTTGGACACGGCGAACGAGACGGGATTGGGCACGTCGAGCGTGCGCCAATTCGTGATGCCGAGGAGGACGAGCGCCATGCCCATGTAGAGGACGGTGCAGATGGCCAGCGAACCCAATATGCCGATGGGCAGATCGCGTCTCGGGTTTTTCGCTTCCTGGGCTGCGACCGACACGGCTTCGAAGCCGATATAGGCGAAGAAGATCATGCCCGATGCCGCCATGATACCCGTGGCGCCGAACTTGCCGAACGTGCCCTGGTTCGGCGGGATGAAGGGATGAAGATTGGAGAGGTGAATGTAGGGCGCGCCGAACAGGATCACGAGAACGACGATGCCCGTCTTGACCATCACCATCAGGGCGTTGAAGCGCGCCGACTCGCTTACGCCCACCACGAGAAACGCGGTGAGAAACACGATCAGCAACGTCGCGGGCAGATTGACGATGGCGCCGGTGAGATGAAGATCGTGAAAGCCGTTTCCGGCGACCGGGGCGTTGGTGAAAGCGGCGGGAAAGCTGAAGCCGAACTCCTGCAGGAAGCTCACGAAATAGCCCGACCAGCCGACCGAAACCGCGGACGCCGAGATGAGATATTCCAGCACCATGTTCCAGCCGATGAACCACGCCATGAAGCGTCCCATCGTCGCGTAGGCATAGGTGTAGGCGCTACCGGATTCCGGGATCATCGAGGCGAATTCGGCGTAGCAGAGACCTGCGAACAGACAGCCGAAGCCGGCAATGACGAAGGACAGGATGACCGCCGGCCCCGCATGCTCGGCTGCCGCCGTTCCCGCGATGACGAAGATGCCTGCGCCGATGATCGAGCCGATGCCGATCATGACAAGGCTGACCGGACCCAACGCGCGGTGGAGTTGATGTTCTTCCGCGATGACGGAATTGGGCTGCGTGAGAAACGTATCGTCGGTCATGGGGGCTATTCAGCGGCCGCCGGCGCGTCTTCGAGCTTCCACCGGGGCGGCATCGCGTGACGTGCGCTGTAGACGACGAAGATGATCACGCCGATGACCGTCCACACCGCGAGCCGGAGCCAGGTGTCCATGGGCAGCCAATACATCATCGCGCTGCACATGATCATGCCGAGGGGCGCCACCAGCCACACGAGCGGCGTGCGGAAGGGCCGGGCGACCTTGGGGCGCGTCACGCGCAGGACCATCACGCCGAGGCAAACGATCACGAAGGCGAGCAGCGTGCCGATCGAGACGAGTTCGCCCAGGATGTCGAGCGGCAGGGCGCCGGCGAGCAGCGCCGCGAAGAAGCCCGTGATCAGCGTGCCTTTCCAGGGTGTGCGGAATTTGGGATGCACGTCGCAGAAGAGCGGCGGGATCATGCCGTCCTTGCCCATGGCGTAGAAGATGCGCGACTGGCCGAGGATGAGGACGAGCACGACGGAGGCAAGGCCCACGATGGCGCCGACATTGACGATCGGCGCGAGCCAGTTCGTGCTGGGCAAGGCTTCCACCGCCATCGAAACGGGATGGGCGACGTTGAGCGTCGTGTAGGAGGCGAGCCCCGTCAGCACATAGGACATCAGCATGTAAAGGACGGTGCAGATCAGGAGCGAACCCAGAATGCCGATGGGGATGTCGCGCTGCGGATTGCGCGCTTCCTGCGCTGCCACGCTGACCGCATCGAAGCCGATATAGGCGAAGAAAATCACGCCGGTCGCGCGCAGGATGCCGCTCCAGCCGAAATGTCCCCAGCTGCCGCTGTTGGCCGGGATGAACGGCGTCTGATTTGCGGCCACCACATGCGGCAGGCCGGCCGCGATCACCAGCACGACGATGCAGAGTTTGATCGCAACCATCGCGTTGTTGAAATTGGCGGAGAGGTGCACGCCGACGATGAGCACGGTCGTGACGAGTGCAATCAGCGCTACTGCCGGCAGATTGAAATAGGTCCCGGTCATGCCGAGGTGATGGATCGCATCGATCGCCGTCGCATGCGCGTCGTAGATCGGGCAGTGGACATCGGTGGCGACGCACAGGGGTGCCGAGGCGAAGGCCTTGGACACGGGCAAGCCGAACGAACTCATGAAGTCGTTGAAATAACCGGACCAGCCGACGGCCACCGTCGACGAGGCGGCGAGATATTCGAGGATGAGGTTCCAGCCGATGAACCACGCCATGAAGCGGCCGAGCGTGGCGTAGGTGTAGGTGTAGGCGCTGCCCGCCACGGGGATCATCGCGGCGTATTCGGCGTAGCAGAGGCCGGCAAAGAGACAGCCCGTGCCGGCGATCGCGAAGGAGATCACCACACCCGGACCGGCAAAGCTGGCGGCCGCGTGGCCCGTGATGACGAAGATGCCGGCGCCGATGATGGCGCCGATGCCGAGCGCGATCAGGTGAACCGGCCCGAGCGCCCGCTTCAGGTCGTTGTCTTCGATCTCGGCAATAGGACTCTCCGACAGGCCTGCCATTAACGATGCCCCCTTGATGCGGCGCGTCATCGCGCTCGCGAATTCGACGGGGCACCATTGCATGACAGCCGTGCGACCGCCAACAGCCTGAAACTTGTGGCTGATTGGCGCGGCGTCGCGCGGCGCTCTAGGTTTTCGTCCAGACGGCAATCTCGTTGCCGTTCGGATCGCGGAAGTGGAAACGCCGTCCGCCTTCGAAGCTTTCGCGCGAGATGATCGGCGCGTCTGCCGCTTTAACCTTTGCTTCCATGGTGTCGAGATCGTTGGCGTAAAGGACGACGAGCGGTCCATTGTCTGGCACGGGCTTGCGGCCCGCATTGAAGCCGCCGTCGCGCCCGTCGACCTGGAACGCCACATAGTCCGGGCCGTAGTCTATGAAGCTCCAGCCGAAGACGGTCCCGTAGAACCGCTTGGTGGCGGGAATGTCGGTTGCAGGAAGCTCGATATAATCCAGAGCGCCGTCTTTGGGCATGGCATCGTTCCTCTTTTGTTCCAATCAACCACGGAGCGGAGCGGCCCGTCAAGCCCTGCAGGATCGTCATTGCGTGCCGCCCCCGACCTGGAAGCTGCCCCGCATGCCGCGGACGGACATCATGGTGTTGAAGAGGCGCCGCACGGGATTCTGCATTTCTTCGCGCAAGGGCAGGCCGGTGGAATCCGGTATCCACATCTTGCCGTGTGCGACGAAACCTTTGGCGTCGGGCAGATAATCGAATGCATACATCGTCACGGCCCGGCCGGATTCCTGCACAGAGGCGCTCGTGGTGCATCGGCCGAGACCCGTCGCCACCAGAAAATTCCTCGGCCGCCGCACCGGGAGCGATGCGGCGGGAACATGAATTTATTGTTCCGGGCCGGCCACTCCGTTGCCGCCGCTCTGCATGTTCCTAACAACCGCGGCGTTGTTGTTGAGTCGCAGCCGGTCCGCGAGTTCGGCGCCGCGCGGCACGACGACGTCGTCGTTGTAGCGATAGGTTGCCGAGATCGCCTTGGCGACTTTCGGGTTCGCCGGCGGCGGCGCGCTCTGCGAAAACTCTTCGCGCACCGGAAGGCCGGTCTGATCGGAAATCCACAACGTGCCGCTCGCGATCGTGCCGTCGTCTCCCGGCAGATAGTTGAACGTATAGACCGTCACCGGTTGACCGTCCTTCGTTGTGGACGCGCCCTTCGTGCAGTCGGCGAGCCTCATGTCGTGCAGGATTTTCTGAGGCGAGCTGACCGCGCGCTCCCGTACCGTCATGCCGGCGGATGTCCAGGACCTCATCGACTCGCGATAGTAGGCGGTGTTTTCGGTGACGATCATCGAGTCCGTTGTCGTGTGACCGTCTTCAAACGTCTTCGAGCGCTCGATGAACAGTTTCGGTTGCCGCCACTCTTCATATTTCGCCTGTGCGACAGCGGCGCAATCGCCGGACGGATCGGCGAGCGCAGGGCCTACGACAACAATGCCCCCCAGAACCGCAATCGAACCGAGAACGCTGCGCTTCATCATGTCGTCCACCTCTGCAAATGGCTTCGAATACGGGATTGACGATACTGCAGAAGAGCGCCTAAGGCGCAATCAATAGCGCGTGACTATCTTTGGTCCTCCGTCCGAAATGATCGGCATAACCCCGCAATTTAATTGCACGATCGCGCGATGGTTCAGAGCCGCTTAATGGCGCGCATACAATTCAGGCCTCGGGCCTTTCGCCCGCGTAGAGCGAGTTGGGCCGCAACAGCCGTCCGGTGCGCTGCTGCTCGCGTGCATGCGCCGTCCAGCCGGCCGAGCGAGCGGTCGCGAAGATGGGTGTGAAGGCCTGGCGGGGAATCGAAAGCGCGTCGAGCAGGATCGCCGTAAAGAACTCCACATTCGTGTCGAGCGGCCTGTCGGGCTTGCGCGCCTTCAGCGCGGCACGTGCATAGGCTTCCACTTCGGCCGCGAACCCGAGATCGGTCATGTTCGAACCCAGCTTTTCCACGACGCGCTTGAGCACGTCGGCGCGGGGATCGCGCACCCGGTAGATGCGATGACCGAAGCCCATCAGCCGTTCGCCGCGGTCGAGGGCGGATTCGATCCACGGCTTGATGCGGTCGGGCGTGCCGATGGCATCGAGCATTTCGAGCACGGGTTCGGGTGCGCCGCCGTGCAGCGGTCCCGTCAGCGCGCAATAGCCGGCCGTCACCGATGCAAAAAGGTCGGCCGCGGTCGAGGCGACGACGCGCGTCGCAAACGTCGATGCGTTCATGCCGTGATCGCTGACGGTGACGAGATAGGCGTCGAGGGCCGCGGCTTCCGCGCGGGACGGATCGACACCGCGCAGCATGCGCAGCGTGTCAAAGGCGTGGCCGTTTTCGGCGTCGGGCGCTATGGGAGCCTTGCCTCTGCGGCGGCGGACGAGCGCGGCGGCGATGACCGGCATGGCGCCGACGATCACGGCATCGGGGGTGAGGCCGTGCTCCGCCCGGAGCGCTGCGACGCCCACGCGGAAGCCGTCGACCACGGACAGCCCGTCTGCCGCGCTCAGCCAATGCGGCAGGCGCTCGAAAGCCCGCATCCGCGCCTCGGCCAGGGCCCGGCGGGTTTCGGCCTCTGAGATCGAAGTGGCTGTCCCCAGCGACCAGAGCTGGGCGGTGACGCCCTCAAAGCTCGTCTGGGCGGCCAGGGCGCCCACGAACTTGCCGGCGATGATGAGCTCGCCCTTCTCGCCGTCGACGTGGCTGAGCACGGTTTCGGCGGCCGGCACGCCGTCTAGGCCGATGGGGGTCTTGCGGGGTTGAATGGTCATCCTCGATCTCCTGTTGCACTGCACAAAGATCGAGACTCTTCCAATATTGATCAAGCTTGATTAGGCTGATCAACATGAATAATTCTCCAGAAACCCTCTACCTCAGCGCCGGGGAAGCCGCGGCCGAACTCGCGATCTCGCCGGCCACGCTCTACGCCTATGTGAGCCGCGGACTGATCCGCTCCGAACCGACCGAGGAGGGCGCGCGGGGCCGGCGCTATCGCGCGGAGGATGTGCGCAGTCTCAAGAACCGGCGCGCGCCGCTGGTCGAAGGGCAGGGGCTCAAGGCCGCCGACCTGCCGGTGCTGGACTCCTCCGTCTCGACGATCACGGAAGACGGTCCCGTCTATCGCGGGGTGCTGGCCACGACGCTGTCCGAAACGGCGACCTTCGAGCAGGCCGCGACGCTTCTGTGGGATGCGCGCACGTCCGATCCGTTCGCGAAGGGCAACCTGCCGCACATCTCACCGGCGATGCAGAAGGTCCTCGCTGCGACGGAGCGCGCAGCGCCCATCGACCGTGCGATTGCCGTTCTCGCGTTGGCGACGGACGCCGATCCCGCTGCGTTCAACGCGACACCAGAAGGCCGCGCCGTCACGGGCGCAAAAATCCTGCGGCTGGTCGTCGCCGCGATGCTGCAGACTCCGCCGAAAAGCGCGCCCGTTCACGAGCAGATCGTGCAGGCCTGGGCGCTCGGTCATGCGCGCGCCAGCGATCTCATCCGTCGCGTGCTGGTGCTGCTCGCCGATCACGAATTGAACGCGTCGACGTTCACGGTGCGCTGCGCATCGTCGACGGGCATTTCGCTCTACGACGCGATGATCGCGGGCCTCGCCGCGCTCAAGGGTCCGCGCCATGGTGGCGTGGGTCCGCAAGCCTCGCGCCTCTTGGAGACGCTTCTGGCAGGCGATGCAGCTGCTATCATTCGCGAGCGCGTGGCCTTGGGCGAACGGTTCCCGGGCTTCGGCCACATGGTCTATCGCGACGGCGATCCGCGCGCGATTTCCCTGTTCGCGGCGCTGGTGAAGACGGGCATCGACAAGCACCTCACGGTGGAAATCCCCGACCGCATCCGCGAAGCGACCGGGCAGTTCCCGAATTGCGATTACGCGCTCGCCGTCATGCGACATGCGCTCAACATGCCGCGCGGATGCGAGACGACGATCTTCGCCATGGCGCGCACGGCGGGATGGATCGCGCATGCGAGCGAGCAGCTGGAAAGCCGGAAGCTTATCCGCCCGCGCGCGCGTTACGTGGGACCGGCGCCCGCGATCAGGCGATAGACGGCCGTGGCGCGCACGTCGCGGTCTTCCAGGTCGCGCGAGGTCTCGACCTGATAGCCCGCGAGCTTTTCGACGCCTGATTTCGGGAAATAGTTGCGGCCCGGATCGCCGAGCAGCACCAGCGCGCCTTGTCCGGAGGCTTTGGTGAGCCACGCCAACAGCCGTTCGGCGAGCGGGCGCTCGTAGCACATATCACCGACCAGGACGGTGTCCCAGACGCAATTGTGCTCGAGGATATCTTTCTGCCGAACGTCGATCTCGACGTCGTTTGCGCGCGCATTGAGCCCGATGGCGGCCACCGCGAATGCGTCGATGTCTACGGCCAGGACGGACGACGCTCCGGCTTTCGCGGCGGCGATCGCAATGAGCCCGGATCCCGATCCGAAATCGAGCACGCGCCGGCCGCGCACGGTTTCCGGATGATCGAGCACGTGGCGCGCCAGCGCCTGTCCGCCGGCCCACGCGAAGGCCCAGTAAGGCGGCGCCAGGCCGTTCTTTTCGATCTGGTCTTCCGTCTTGTTCCAGAGCGGAAGGATCTCCGTCGCCAGATGCAGGCGAATCTCGGGGACCAGCGAAGACGCCGTGAGCACGGTATTGGCGCGGACGAACTGGTCGGGCACGATCATGTGCCCACGCTTTAGCCCCAATCCGTCGTGGCCCGCAAATGTGCCGGCGCGGCGGGAACCTAGTGCCTGTTGCGCTCGGCCTCGGCCTTGAGGCTCAGAAACGCGATCACCGCATGCTCCTCGTGCGAAAGCTGGTCATCCACGTCTGCGATCCGCATCACGTGGGGCTTGCCTGCATCTGAGGCAATCGGGACTGGATTTGCTGTGTCCGTGCCCGCGGAGTGATCGATCGCCGCGCCCGGACTGCTTATCGCAAGCGCGCCGATAACGACAAACTGTAACAATATCCTCCTCATGCTACGCTCCTATCCCGAACGGGATCAACGATAGGGACGCAAGCCATAAGCATCCGATAAATCCGGCCGGTGGAATTGACTTCAATTGTTTGCGGCCTGGCCGCGTGCGGTCGGCGATGCATGCAACCGCGCAGCCTAAGAGCCGGTATTTGCGGGCGAATTGCACCGGGGGGAACATGGCCAAATCCGATCCGCGCCGCTTCGACGATCTCTTTCGGGAGTTCGGTCCGGTCGTGCTCAAGCGCTTCTTCGGCGGCGAGGGGATCTATTCCGGCGACATCATGATCGGGATGATTTTCTCCGACACGATCTACTTCAAGACGGACGAGGAGACGCGCAAGGCGTTCCTCGCCGAGCGTGCCAAACCGTTCACCTTCAAGAAGCGCAGCACCGGCGAAACCGTCGTCACCGGCTGGTTCGCGCTGCCGGACCGCCTCTACGACGATCCCGACGAACTGGCCGCATGGGCGCGGGCGGCCTACGGCGTTGCATCCGCCTCGCCGACAACAACCCGCAAGCGCGCGCGAACCAAATCAAAGCGGAACAGGCGCAATTAAGGTGCGGCCTCAAGCCTCGCCGGGCAATTCCCGCATGGCTGTGCGAAGGCAGCGGCCGGTCCGATTTGACGCGTGGTTTCAATGGAGATAAGGCACCCCGCAGCGCTTTCCCGAAGGGAAAACGCTCGTCGAAATGCACTGGAACCCGCACCGCACGATTCCTCTCAGCAGGCCCTCATGACCCTTGCCGATCTCCGCCGCGTCGTCTCCGATGCCTGGCTCGCCGATGAAGACGCCGTCGTCGACGCATTGATCCCTAAAGCGCGGCTTTCACCAGCGGAACGCGCCGCGACCGAAGCGCTTGCAAGCGAACTCGTCACGCGGATCCGTGCCTCGCGCGAGACCCGCAGCGGCGTCGACGCCTTTACGCAGGAATATGCGCTGTCGAGCGAGGAGGGCGTCGTCCTCATGTGTCTCGCGGAGTCGCTCCTCCGCGTGCCCGATGCCGCGACGGCGGACAAGCTCATCCGCGACAAGATCGGCAGCGGCGACTGGTCGAAGCATCTGAACAAGTCGGACTCCGTATTCGTCAATGCCTCCACTTTCGCGCTCATGCTGACGGGTCGCGTGGTCAAGCTCGACGAAACGGCGAAGTGGGATTTCGAAGGCATCTGGAAGAAGCTCGTCACGCGCACGAGCGAGCCGGTCGTCCGCCAGGCCGTGACGATGGCGATGCGCATCCTCGGCAAGCAGTTCGTCCTTGGCCGCACCATCGAGGAAGCGTTGAAAGAGTCCCGCGAGGCCATGGTGGACGGCTATCGCTTTTCCTTCGACATGCTGGGCGAGGCGGCCTACACGCAGAAAGACGCCGAGCGCTACTACGCCTCCTACAGCCACGCCCTGTCCGCCATCGCGGCGGCGCAGCCGGACCAGTTCACGCCCGCCTTCGAGCGGCCGAGCATTTCGGTGAAATTGTCGGCGCTGCATCCCCGCTACGAATGGGCGAAGCGCGAGCGCGTTTTCGACGAACTCCTGCCGAGGCTGGTGGCGCTCGCGGGCGAGGCGCGCCGGCACAATGTCGGATTCACCATCGACGCCGAAGAGTCCGAGCGGCTCGATATCATGCTCGATATTTTCGCGGCCATGGGCGAGGCGCAGCCGCTGTGGCGGTGGGAGGGATTGGGCCTGGCGCTACAAGCCTATTCGAAGCGCGCCTTTCCCGTCATCGCCTGGATTGGCGAACTTGGCCGCCGCCAGCAGCGGCGCATTCCGGTGCGCCTCGTCAAAGGCGCCTATTGGGATACGGAGATCAAGCGGGGGCAGGAGCAGGGGCTCAAGGACTATCCCGTGTTCACGCGCAAGGCAGCGACGGATACGTCTTATCTCGCCTGCGCGCGTGCGCTCCTGGCGGAGGAAACGATCTACCCGCAATTCGCCACACACAATGCGCATACGCTGTCGGCGGTGCAAGTCTTCGCGGGTGGCCGCAAGGATTTCGAATACCAGCGGCTACACGGCATGGGCGAGGCGCTCTACGAACTCTATCGCAATGTGAAGAAGGCGGGACACATGGGACCGGGCACGCGCATCTACGCGCCCGTCGGCACGCATGAGGATCTGCTCGCCTATCTTGTGCGCCGGCTGCTCGAGAACGGCGCCAACACGTCGTTCGTCAACCGTCTGGCCGACGAGGAAGCGCCGATCTCCGAAATCATCGCCGATCCGGTGGAGCAGGTGATGAAGCACGTGCCGCACAGGAGCGCGCATATCCCGAAGCCCGAGAATCTTTTGCCGGATCGCAAGAACTCGCAGGGCTTCGTGTGGGCGGATCCGGTGGCGACCGCGCCGATCCAGGCCGAGATGGATGCGTTCCTGAAGACGGCATCCCATGCGGCGCCGCTGATCGGCGGGGAGGTCAGGCACGGCGACGCGCAGGCCATGCGCGATCCCGCGGAACTCACGCGTGTCATCGGCGACGTCCTCGAAGCGAGTGCCGCCGATGCGACGGATGCGCTTGCGCTGGCGCATGGCGCTTACATCGCATGGGACAAGCTTGGCGGCGACGCGCGGGCCAATATCCTCGAACGCGCGGCCGATCTCTACGAGGCGAACAGCGCGAGCCTGATGGCGCTTGCCGTGCGGGAAGCCGGCAAAACCTTGCCGAATGCGCTGGGCGAAGTGCGCGAAGCGGTCGATTTCCTGCGCTATTACGCCGGCCGCGCGCGCGCCTTGTTCAACGGTCCGACGATGCTCCCAGGACCCACGGGCGAAACGAACGCGCTGACGCTGCACGGGCGCGGCGTCTTCGCCTGCATCTCGCCGTGGAATTTCCCCCTGGCGATCTTCACGGGGCAGGTGGCGGGGGCGCTCGCCGCCGGCAACGCGGTGCTCGCCAAGCCGGCCGAACAGACACCGCTGATCGCCGCGGCCGCCGTGAAGCTGCTGCATCAGGCCGGCGTTCCCGTCGATGCATTGCACCTTCTGCCGGGTGACGGCCCCAGGATCGGCAATGCGCTGTTCGCCGATCCGCGCGTTGCGGGCGTGGCGTTCACCGGTTCGACGGAAGCGGCCAATGCCATCAATCGCGCGCTCGCCGGCCGCGAAGGCCCGATCGCGGCGCTGATTGCCGAAACCGGCGGCCAGAACGCCATGATCGTGGATTCGACGGCGCTGCCCGAACAGGTGACGCGCGACGTGATTGCGTCGGCCTTCGACAGCGCCGGGCAACGCTGCTCGGCGCTGCGCGTGCTCTATTTGCAGGACGACGTCGCCGACAAGATGCTCGATCTGATCCTGGGCGCGATGGACGAGCTGAGGCTCGGCGATCCCATGAAGCTAGAAACCGATATCGGCCCTGTCATCGACGACGACGCGCGCAAGATGCTGGAACGGCACGCCGAGCGCATGATGCGGGATGCGAAACTCCTGCGCAAACTCGAGCTCGGACCCGAGCACAGGAACGGCTTCTTCTTCGCGCCGCATGTGTTCGAGATTCCGTCGATTGCATCCGTGAAGCGCGAAGTCTTCGGGCCGGTGCTGCATGTCGTGCGCTATTCTTCGGATCGTCTGGGCGAAGTCTGCGACGCGATCAACGCGACGGGGTATGGCCTGACCCTCGGCCTGCACACGCGCATCGAAGAGACGATGCATTATGTGCGCGACCGCATGCACGTCGGCAATATGTACGTCAACCGCAACCAGATCGGCGCCGTCGTCGGCGTGCAGCCTTTCGGCGGCGAAGGATTGTCGGGTACCGGACCAAAGGCCGGCGGGCCCAACTATCTCCAGCGTTTCGCGCTCGAGCGCGCCTATACGGTGAATACAACGGCAGCGGGCGGCAATGCCGCATTGCTTTCAAGCGAGCGGGATTGATTGTTCACCCGTAAAAGGGGAACGGGTGTATGAGCGGCGGGCGCGCCCACATCGTCGTCATCGGCAACGAGAAGGGCGGGTCGGGCAAGACGACGACAGCCGTTCATCTCGCCGTGGCGCTGGCGCGGCTCGACAGACGCGTGGGGGCGATCGATCTCGATACAAGACAGCGCAGTTTCGAGCGTCATCTGGAAAACCGGGCCGACTGGGGCGCACGCGGACATTCGAAACTCGCCATGCCTGTGATGCTCGCTTTCGCGAGCTCGAAGGCGAAATCGCTCGACGAGGCTGCGGCGGAAGACGCCAAGAATTTCTCCGAGTTGCTTGCTGAGAAGGAAAAAGAATTCGACTTCATCGTCATCGATACGCCGGGCAGCGACACGCTCCTGTCGCGTCAGGCGCATGCGGCCGCGAACACGCTCGTCACGCCGATGAACGACAGCTTCGTCGATTTCGATCTCCTCGCGCGCATCGACCCGCAGACGTTCGAGATCAAGGCGCCGAGCCTTTACAGCGATTTCGTCTGGGAATGCCGCAAGAAACGGCTGATGGCGAAGCAGCCCGCGCTCGACTGGGTGGTGATGCGCAACCGCATCTCGGCGACGGAGGCGCGCAACAAGCGGCGGCTGTCGAAGGCGCTCGACACGCTTTCGCAACGCATCGGTTTCCGCGTGGCGCCCGGTTTCGGCGAGCGCGTGATCTTCCGCGAATTGTTTCCCATGGGACTGACGATGCTCGACCTGCCGCAGCCGGGACTGGGCACCGGCTTTTCGATGTCCCACGTGGCGGCACGCCAGGAAGTGCGGCTGCTCCTGCGCACGCTGAAATTGCCGGGCATCCCGGACAGCGCAGCGGCTGTGTGACTTCTACCCGATCACGTCATGCATGGCCGCGGACAGCGCGTCCGGGCGACCCAATTTTCGTTGCACCATGTAGTTGGGTTACCCGGATACCGCGCAAAAGCGCGGCCCCGGGTAATGACAAAAAAGATGGATGTCGCGATTCTTACTTAGCGCGACGCAACCGCTGCGAAGCAGGTCTGGCCGCGTTCGGTCAGGCGTTCGCAGACTTCACGCGCCTCGCGCTCTTCGAAAGGACCAAAGCGTGCGCGATAAAGCGTGTGGCCATCAACGCTCTGGAAGGGGATGACGATGCGCGAGGCCTGGCCCAGCACGTCCATCGAGCGTTCGGCATAGGCGGAAAGCTCAGCCTTGGCGGAAGTCTCGTCGCCGAAGGCGCCGATCTGGATCGTCCAGTTGTGGGCGCTCAGCGGCGATTGCGCGGCGAGCAACGGGACGGTCGCGATGGGGCGCACTTTCGGCGCGGCGGCGTTCAACATCGCCTGCGGATGATACGCAGCCAGCGTCACCGGCATCTGCGGCCGCGGCATGGGTTGCGGCACCATGGAATCGGGTGCCTTCACCGTCTGCTCTCTGCCCCGGACCGGGATCACGCGCACGGGCGGCGGCGCCAGCATGGCGGTGCGCGTCGCAGCCGCAGGCGGCGGCGGTGCGGGCGCGTGCGCTTGCGGAGCCGGCTCCGGCATGATCGGCAACTCGTCGGGATCGACGCGGGATTCCGCGGCGTATTCGTCGTCGGGGTCGCTGCTGGCGACCGCGTGCGAAAGGTTCGGATCCTGGTCCTGCGCATGCGGCATGACGCCGGCGGCCGCGATCTGGAAGCCGGCGATGACCGGGCTCGCTTGGGTGTCCTGCGCCACGTTCTGCCACGGCACATTGGCGCGGGCGACGAGCATCGGGTTCTGGTTGATCCGCGCGAACGTCGCGTCGAGCAAGTGAATCATCTCGGCGTCTCTGCGGCGCGCCGTGCGCCCGCCCATGACGACCGCAATCACATGGGCGCCGCCGCGCACGACGGAGGAGACGAGATTGAAGCCGGACGCTCCGGTGTAACCCGTCTTGATGCCGTCCGCACCTTCGTAGACGCCGAGCAGATGGTCTGTCGATTGATGCGTCTCGCCGTGCCAAGTGAATGTCCGCGTCGAGAAATAGGGAAAATACTGCGGGAAGTCATACGCGAGATGGCGCGCGAGAATGGAAAGATCGTTCGCCGTCGTCACCTGCAGATCATCCGGCAGGCCCGACGCGTTGTGGTAGAAGGTATGCGTCATGCCGAGCTGACGCGCCTTCTCGGTCATCATCTGGGCGAAATGATCTTCCGTTCCACCGATCGCTTCGGCGATGGCGACCGCGACGTCGTTCGCGGAGCATACCACGATCGCGCGAATCGCGGACTCGACGGGAATGGTCGAGCCCGGACGCAGATAGAGCTTGGTGCGGTGCTGACTCGCCGCGTGATCCGAAACCGGCAGCGGCGTCGCCAAGGTCATCTGGCCGTTCTTCAGCTGCTCGAACAGCAGGTAGAGCGTCATCATCTTCGTGAGCGAAGCGGGATGACGCGTTGCGTCGGCATTGCGCGAATAGAGAACCTTCCCGGTCGCGCCGTCGAGCACCAGCGCCGCATCCTTATCGGGATCCGTCGCGCCGGCGGGGATAGCCACGGCCCGACTATGGTGATGCCGGATCGACGCAGACGCAGGCGTCGTCGCAAAGGCCATCACGGCCGCTAACACGGGTACCAGCAGGGCTCCATATGCCCGCAGGGTTGCAGCGCCCTTCTGAGGAGGCTCTCGCTCCGACATACCAAACTCCAGACGCGGTCAACCCGTAAGCCACGGATCAGACCAAATTGTTCCCCAACGCGCAAGGAAAAATCGAAATCCAGCTTAAAATCCCGATGTTTAGGAAAAGTAAAGCGGTTGAACCTGGGGTTGTTCGCCGGGGACAATTCCCTGCAAAAGGTGAATCAAAGGTTAATGATGCACTGCAGCAAAAGTCCCTTGACAAGCCTTACGCTGCGTCGCATATAGCGTATGTTGCACTGCAACAGGGCCGTTGGCCCCAACAGTCGGTTCCCCCACTGAACTCAGAAGGACGAGGTCAAGATCATGGCAACGAAAACAAAAGCGGCCGGCGAGAAGATCAACGGCACGGAAACCATCGAAACGGCTATCAAGAACGGTTCGGAAGCTTTCAAGACCGGCTTTGACAAGGCCGTGAAGAACTACGACCAGTTTCTAGGCTACGGCAAGGACTCCGTCGAAGCCTACATGAAGGCCGCCAATGCGGCCGGCAAGGGCGTCGAGACGCTCCACAACGAACTCTATGCTTATTCGAAGCAGTCCGTTGAGGATTCCATCGCCGCCACGAAGGCGCTGCTCGGCTCCAAGTCGGCGCACGAGGCGCTCGAGCTGCAGACGGACTTCGCCAAGTCGGCGTTCGACGCCTATGTCAGTCAGGTGACGAAGCTGGGTGAAATCATGTCGGCGACGGCGAAAGAGGCCTTCGAACCTCTCCAGGGCCGTATCCAGGCCTGGGTCGAAGTCGTCCAGAGCTCCCGCGCGGCCTGATCGCCTCGCGTCACACAGAACGAACCGTTCCGCGGCTCCTCCCCCCAACGCGGAACGATTTCAGAGAGAGCCCGGAGCGCCACGCGCTCGGGCTCTTTCGCTTTCGGCGGCTCGCGAATCAATTTTGTTGCTGACACGGTTGCGGCAAAGCCGCGCGCCGGGCGCACCCGCATCAACCTTTTATTTTCATGCGATTTGCCAAACCGGCCTGACTTGCCGTTAAGCTAGGGGAAGCGCGGCGTAACGTATTATCGCCCGCTCGAACGAACGGCGATGACGGACAAAAACGGCGATCGCGGCCAATCGGGCCAGGACAACGGCGTCGGCAATGGCGTCGGCACTGGCGTGGTCACGAAAACGCGGCCGAAGACGAAGAAGCCGAGCCTGTACAAGGTTCTTTTGCTGAACGACGATTACACGCCGATGGAATTCGTCGTGCACATCCTCGAGCGATTCTTCAACAAAGGCCGCGACGAGGCCGTGCAGATCATGCTGCAAGTCCACCGGCACGGTGTGGGTATCTGCGGAATCTTCACCTATGAAGTGGCGGAAACAAAAGTGGCGCAGGTGATTGAATTCGCCCGCCGACATCAACATCCTCTACAGTGTACCATGGAGAAGGAGTAGGGCCTCGATGCCGTCACTCTCGCGAAGTCTCGAACAGGCTCTGCACCGCGCCATAAAGCTCGCGAGCGATCGTCATCACGAATACGCGACCCTTGAACACCTGCTTCTGGCCCTCATCGACGATCCCGACGCTGCCCAAGTGCTGAAAGCCTGCAATGTCGACAGCGAAGTGCTCCGGCAGGCGTTGCGGAAATATGTCGACGAAGAGTTGATGACGCTGGTCATCGAAGACGGTGAAGACGCGAAACCGACGACCGGTTTTCAGCGCGTCGTGCAGCGCGCCGTCCTCCACGTACAGAATTCCGGCCGCGACGAAGTGACGGGCGCCAATGTTCTGGTTGCGCTCTTCACGGAGCGCGAGAGCCATGCCGTCTATTTCCTGCAAGAACAGAACATGACGCGGCTCGATGCGGTCAGCTACATCAGCCATGGCATCGCCAAGCGTCCCGGCATGACGCAGCAGAAGCCCGTGCGCGGCGCCGACGACGAAGAAGAAGGCGAGAAGAGCACCAAGCAGGGAACGGAAGCGCTGGAAGCCTATTGCGTCAACCTGAACGAAAAGGCGAAGTCGGGACGTATCGATCCCCTGATCGGCCGCGACGCGGAAGTCGAGCGCACCATCCAGATCCTCTGCCGCCGGCAGAAGAACAATCCGCTCTTTGTCGGCGATCCCGGCGTGGGCAAGACTGCGATCGCTGAAGGTCTCGCGCGCAAGATCGTCAAGGGCGATGTGCCCGAAGTGCTGAAGGAAAGCACGATCTACGCGCTCGACATGGGCGCGCTTATCGCCGGCACGCGCTATCGCGGCGATTTCGAGGAGCGCCTCAAATCCGTTGTCAAAGAGCTCGAGGCCATCAAGGGCGCGATCCTCTTCATCGACGAAATCCACACCGTGATCGGCGCGGGCGCCACGAGCGGCGGCGCCATGGATGCGTCGAACCTGCTCAAGCCCGCGCTGCAGGCTGGCCTTCTGCGTTGCATCGGCTCGACCACCTACAAGGAATACCGCCAGTATTTCGAGAAGGACCGCGCGCTCGTCCGCCGGTTCCAGAAGATCGACGTGGCCGAACCGTCCGTGCCCGATACGATCAAGATCATGAAGGGGCTGAAGCCCTACTATGAGGAATATCACAAGGTCCGCTACACGGCCGATGCGCTGAAGGCCGCCGTCGAGCTGGCGGCGAAATACATCAACGACCGCAAGCTGCCGGACAAGGCCATCGACGTGATCGACGAAGTGGGCGCGTCGCAGATGCTTCTGCCCGAGTCGCGCCGCAAGAAGGTCATCGGCGTCAGAGAGGTGGAAGAGGTCGTCGCCAAGATGGCGCGCATTCCACCGAAATCAGTCTCGAAGACCGATGCAGAGGCTTTGCGCACGCTCGAACCGGATCTCAAGCGCGTCGTGTTCGGCCAGGACGATGCGATTCACCAACTGGCGTCTGCGATCAAGCTCGCGCGGGCAGGCCTGCGCCAGCCAGAAAAACCCATCGGTTGCTATCTGTTCTCGGGTCCCACCGGCGTCGGCAAGACGGAGGTGGCAAAACAGCTCGCGAGCATCATGGGCGTCGAGCTCCTGCGTTTCGACATGTCGGAATATATGGAGCGCCATACCGTTTCGCGGCTCATCGGCGCGCCGCCGGGTTATGTCGGCTTCGACCAGGGCGGCCTGCTCACAGACGGTATCGACCAGCATCCACACAGCGTGCTGCTGCTCGACGAAATCGAAAAGGCGCATCCCGATCTCTTCAACATCCTCCTGCAGGTCATGGACCACGGGAAGCTCACCGATCACAACGGCAAGAAGATCGACTTCCGCAATGTCGTCTTGATCATGACGACCAATGCCGGCGCGTCGGATGCCGCGAAGGAAGCCATTGGTTTCGGCCGCGGCAAGCGGGAAGGCGAGGATGAGGAAGCGATCAAGCGGCTCTTCACGCCGGAATTCCGCAATCGCCTCGACGCCACTATCGCGTTCGCGCCGCTCGGCCGCGCCACCATCGACCGCGTCGTCGAGAAGTTCGTGCTCGAACTGGAAGCGCAGCTGACCGACCGCGACGTGACCTTCGATTTGACCCCGGAAGCGACGCGCTGGCTCGGCCAGAAAGGCTACGACGATCAGTTCGGCGCCCGGCCGCTCGCACGTGTCATCCAGGATCACATCAAGAAACCGCTCGCGGACGAGATCCTGTTCGGCAAGCTCAAGAACGGCGGCACGGTGCGAGTCCTTCTCGATCGCGACAAGGACACGCTCGCCTTCGAATTCATCACCGACGACGGTGCACCCAAGGCGCTGCCGCCGCCGAAAAAGCCGAAGACGGAAGAGAGCGTCTGAAAATCGAAACATTTCCGGGGAGGGCGAGCCTTGCGCTCGCCCTTTCGCTTTTCAGCGGCACGAAAACGCGTCCCCGATCGGCACGCCCAGCGCTTCTGCAGTGCGGAACGCCGTGTCGAGCGATGGCGCGTATTTGTTCTGCTCGATGGCGTTGTTGGTCTGGCGGGTGACGCAGACTTTCGCCGCCAGCTCCGCCGGGGTCATCTCGCCGCGATCGAACCGCAAGCGGCGGATAGTGTTGGCGAGTGCGGCCATGATCAGGCCGCGAACCGGAAATACGCGACGTCGATGCCATATTTGGCGAGGTTCGAGGTGGCGACGGACAGCAGAATGAGATCGTCGGCGTCGGCGTGGAAGAAGATACCGGCGACGCCTGCGAACAGCGCGCCTGCGACCAGCAGGAAATAGGCGGCCTGCGTGCCTTTGAGCGGTTTTGGAACTAGGATGACCTCATGACCGACCACCCCGAATCCGCCGCCGCGGCGATGAAATGCCTCGACGACTTCATAACGGCGTTCAACGCGCGCGATCTCGTCGCCTGGGAAAAGACGTTCCATTTCCCGAGTGTGCGTCTCGCCTCGAACACGCTCGTGATCATCGACAAGCCGGGCTGGCATCCACCCGATACGTTCACACGCGGCGCATTGAAAGAATGGCACCACTCCGCCTGGGAGCGCCGCGATGTAATCCACGCCGGCGAAGACAAGGTCCACATCGACACGTGCTTCGCGCGCTATCGTGCCGACGGAAGCCTGATCGGCCGCTTCGATTCGATCTACGTCGTCACGCGCGACAACGGACACTGGGGCGTGAAAATCCGTTCGAGCTTTGCACCCTAACCCCTATGAACGCGGCTTGGCGTAGTTGGGTTTGCGTTTCTGCAGGAAGGCTGCGACACCCTCGGTAAAATCACCGCTCTGGCTCGCCAGGATCTGATTGCGGTCTTCCATGGCGATGACGGCTTCGAGGCCGCCCGCGTCAATCGCTACGTTGAGCGCTTCCTTGGTCAGGCGCAGGCCCAAAGGCGTCGTCGCCAGCATGTCGGTGATGAACGCACGCGCCTCGCCGTCGAGTTGCGCCGGTTCGACGATTTTGCTGACGAGCCCGAGACCATAAGCGCGCTGCGCGTCGATGAAGCGGCCCGTCAGCATATATTCGGCGGCGACGGACGAACCCACCATGCGCGGCAGGAAGTAGCTCACTCCGATATCGCAGGCCGAAAGGCCGATCCGGATGAAGGCTGCATTCATGCGCATCGTGGGTGTGGCGATGCGGATGTCGGAGGCCAACGCCAGCGCAAATCCGCCGCCGCTGGCGGCGCCGTTGACGAGGGCCACGATCGGTTGCGGACAGCGGCGCATGGCGATGACGATCTCGCTGATCCTGCGCTGCGAAACGAGACCGGCAGCAACGTCGTGCGGCGCATTCGGCTCGCGCGCTTCCTTGAGATCGAGACCGGCGCAGAAATTGTCGCCTGCACCCTTGAGGGCGACGACGCGCACGTCGTGCCGCCAATAAAGGCCCACGAAGAAGTCCCGCAATTCTTCGACCAGGCCGCGGCTCAGCGCGTTCAGCCGTTCCGCCCGGTTCATTGTCGCCCAGACGACGCCGTTCTCTTCTTCGATCAGGAGCGATCGGTATTCCATGGCGCGTTCCTCCAAAAGCCGAGGAACGATATTGGCCCGTGCCGGCAGGCGGCGCTAGCGTTGGCGCTTGCTCATGAAGCCGGCCACGCGTTCATCGGCGTCGGGCGCCACGCCTTCGTTCTTGAAGAGGTCGAGCGCGTGAGCCTCCCTTGTGGTCAGGCCGGCGGTCGCGATCAGCACGCGCTTGTTCACCTGATTGGAGAACCAGGAATTGGTGAGGATATCGCGCGACAACGCCCCCAGATCGCTTTCGAAGCGATCTTCCGCAAAGCAGAAATTGACCAGATGCATCTGATGCGCTTCGACGCCCGTGTAGGTGCGGCAGCTGAACATCATCTCGGCCGCCTGCGCGGTGCCGATGCGGTGGGGCAGCCTGAGGCTCAATCCCCAGATGGGCGTAAGCCCCCAACGCGCATAAACGTCGGAGAATTGCGCCGTCCGCGTCGAGACCACGAGGTCGGCGGCGAGGGCAAGCTCCAGCGCCCCGGTGGAGCAGTGGCCTTCGACCGCGGAGATAACGGGCTGGGGGAGATTGGCGATCTTCTCGATGACTTCGGAATGGAAATGCGGCTTGGCGCGCGCCTCGACAAGCTCTTTGACTTCTTCCATGTCGTAGCCCGCGGAAAAATTGCCGCCGGCGCCGCGGATGATGACAAGGCCGATGGTTCGCGCTTCCCGCGCCAGCGCATCGGCGTGCTCCTCGAGCGCTTCAAACATCTCCTTGTTGAGGGCGTTGAGCTTCTGGGGACGATTGAGAGTCAGGACTGCGGCGCCGTTCCTATTCTCCCGCAAGACCAGATTGTCCATCGCGATCCTCCTCCTTGCGGTTCCACCAGCCGCCGCCCAGCGCCTGATAAAGAGCCGCCGTATCGGAATAGCGGTTCGCGCGCGCCTGTACCAACGCTATTTCCGCCTGCTGGTAGGCCTGCTCGGCGTTCATCAGGGCCGCCTCGCTGACGGCCCCGATGGCGAGTCGCCTCCGGGCCGTATCGAATGCTGTCCGGGTGGCGTCGACGCCGTGATCCGCCGCCTTCAGCATATCGGCGTCCGCCTTCAGCGCCCTGAGCGTGTCGGCCACGTTCTGGCAGGCGAGGATGACAGTGCTTTTGTATTGCGCGGCTGCCTGGTCCATCGCAGCATCGGCGGCGCGGCGCTTGTGCAGCAGCGCGCCCGCGTCGAACAGAGTCTGCGTAATCGAGCCGCCCACCGACCAGAAGCCGTTACCAGGCGCGAAGAGTTGGGCCGCCTGGAATGCGCTCGAGCCGTTGCCCGCCGCGATATCGAATTGCGGCAGCATGGCGCTGACGGCGACGCCCACCTGCGCCGTCGCCGCATGCAAATTCTCTTCGGCCTGGCGGACATCCGGCCGTTGTTCCACCAGCTTCGACGGCAGGCTGACCGGCAGGTCGGTCGGCAGCACGAGATCATCGAACGTGAATGTCTCGGCCGGTTCCTCGGAGGGCAGACGTCCGAGCAGCGCTGTCAGCGCATCGCGCGATTGGCCCAGCTGTTTCTCAAGCGGCGGCAGCGTCTGCGCCGTCTGCGCTTCGGTGGCTTCCTGCGCCGCGAGATCGAGCGCACTGGCGGAGCCGAGGGTGCGCTGGCGTCGCACGATCTCCGTCAGCTGGTGTTGCAATGCAAGCAACCGTTCGGTCGCCGCGACCTGGCCGCGCAACGACGCTTCCTGGATGGCGGTGACGACGACGTTGCTCGCGAGCGTGAGATATGTCGCCTCCAGCTGGAACCGCGAACTCTCTTCTTGCGCTTTGGCCGCCTCGGTGGCGCGGATGTTCGCGCCGAAGACGTCGGGTGCGTAGCTCAGCGACAATTGCGCCGTATAGAGATTGTAGGTCGGATTGCTGGAGGTGGTCAGCGGCGCAATGGTGTTCTGCGCGTTTTTGGTGCGCGCGGCATTGAAATTCCCCTGCACGGTCGGAAAGAAGCTCGTCCATTGCGCGGAGTAAAGTTCGTGCGATTGCCGAAGGGCCGCTTGCGCCGCGGCGACGTCCGGATTGTTCTTGATGGCATGCTCGACCAGCTTCGACAGCTTGGGCGAATGGAAGAGCGTCCACCATTGCGCCGGGATGTCCATGCCGGCAACGAAACGCTGCGCCGCGCCGCTCTGGCCCTGCCCCTGCGTGGCGACGGTTTCGCCGGCCATCGGCGCGCTGCCGTAGTCCTTCGCGGCAGGCGGCGCCGGCTTCTCGAAGTCCGGGCCGACGGCGCAGGCCGACAGCAATAAAGCGACGGAAAGGGCAGCGATGCGCGTCATTCCCACCTCACCGAACCATTCCTCGCTTCGGCCCAATGCTCGATGACATGATACATCGAAGGCAGGACGAAAAGCGTGAGGATCGTCGAAATGGCGAGTCCGCCCACCACGACGGTGGCGATGCCGCGCTGCACGTCGCTGCCGACGCCGGTATGGATGGCGGCAGGCAGCATGCCGAGAGTTGCCACCGTCGCCGTCATGAGCACGGGCCGCAGTCGCTCCGTGGCTCCCTTCATGATGGCTTCGTGCAGCTCGAGTCCGGATTTGCGCATGCGGTTGAGGTTGGCGACCATGATGATGCCGTTCTGCACGGCGACGCCGAAAAGCGCGATGAACCCCACGCCGCTGGCCACGTTGAGCGTCTGTCCCGTGACGTGCAGCGAAACGAGCCCACCAAGCGTCGCCAGCGGCACCACGCCCAGGATGAGCAGAGCCTGCCGGACCGAATTCGTTCCGATCGTGAGGAAGATCAGCATCATGCCCATGACGAGGGCGAGGATGACCAGGAGGCGCGCCTCGGCCCGGCGCTGATTTTCGAACTGGCCGCCCCATTCGAGCCTGATGCGGTCATGGTCGAAATGGACCTGGGCGCCGATCCTCCTCTGCGCATCTTCGAGATAGGAGGTCAGATCGCGGTCGCGGTTGTCGATGCGGATGGTCAGGTTCCGCTGTCCGCCCTCGCGCGTGATGGTGCTTTGACCCGACTGCACGCGGATGTCGGCAATCTGCGCAAGAGGGATCTGCGCGCCGCTGGCCGTTGTGACGAAAAGATCGGCGAGCGCTTCGGGACTGCTGCGCGACTCCGCCGTGAAACGAACCGTCAGGGGATAGGTCCGTTCGCCGACATAGACGGTCGTCACCGGCGCCTGGCCGACGCCCGTCTGGATCACGCTCTGGAGGTCGGTCATGCTCACGCCGTACCGCGCGGCCTTGGTGTGGTCGATCACGATGTTGATCTGAGGGATCGGCGGTTCCTGGAAGATCGACGCGCTCGACGTGCCCGGCACGGTGTAAAGGACCCGCACGATCTGGTCGCCGATCCGGCGCAGTTCCGTGAGATCATCGCCGTATATCTTGATGACGAGCGGGCTGTGAGCGCCGCCGATCATGTCGTTGACGTTGTCGATGATGGGCTGGCTGATGCCGATATCGTACCCCGGCATGTTCTTCGCGAGATCCGACGCCAGCTTGTCGACGAATTCCTTCTTGGATTCGCCGCCAGGCCATGTGTCGTAGGGTTTTAGACCCACCGGCGCTTCGATGTGCGACATCGTCCAGGGATCGGTGCCGTCGTCGTTGCGGCCGGTTTGCGTGACAATGTAGGAGACTTCGGGATATTTCAGAATGAAGCGTCGCAGATCGCTCGCCATGTCGCTCGCCTTGTCGAGCGACAGTCCCGTCGGCAATTGCACCTGGAGCCAAAGGGCGCCTTCGTCGAGATCGGGAAGGAAATCACGGCCGACCGTGGCGCCGAGCCCGACTACGGCTAAGAGCGCGAAAGCGACGATGCCGTAGATGATGCGCGGCTCTTTCAGGCAGCGCGCCAACAGGCGGTCGTATTCCATCGTCAGCCACTCGAGCCACCAGTTGTGATAGAGCTTGCCGGGCTTGCGGAAGGCGAGATAGGCCAGTCCAGGTACAAGCGCCAGTGCGGTCAGAAGCGCGCCGAACAGCGCATAGCCCATAGTGTAGGCCATGGGCGTGAAGAGCTTGGCTTCGGCCCGCTCGAAGGAGAAAAGCGGCAGATACGCCGTGATGATGATAAGGCTTGCGAAGAAGATCGGGCGCGTCACCTGCAGCGCCGCCGCCTTCACTTCGCTTTCGCTCAGTTCTTCGTCGGGCAACGCTTCGCGCCGCCTGAGGACGGCTTCGGTCACCACGATGGCGCCATCGACGAGAATGCCGAAGTCGATGGCGCCCAGGGACAGCAGATTGGCGGACACGCCGGTCAGGTTGAGAAGCGAGAACACGAACACGAGCGCCATCGGAATTGCGACGCCGGCGACGAGAGCGCTGCGAACACTACCGAGAAACAGGAACAGCACTACGAAGACGAGTATGATGCCTTCGGCGATCGTGCGGCCGACTTTGCTGATCGTGAGCTTCACGAGGTCGTCGCGATCGATATAGGGGACGATCCGGACGTCTGATTTCGCCAGCTGTCGGTTCAGCTCGGCGACTTTTGCGTGCACGCCGCGCAGCGTCTGCGACGGGTTCTGGTATTTGAGCATCAACACGATGCCTTCGATCGTGTCCGGATTGTTGTTCTTGCCCAGAATGCCTTCGCGTTCCTGGTGGCTTAAGACAGTTCGTCCTAGATCGTGCACGAAGATGGGCGTGCCGTTCACCTCTTTGACGGCGATCGAGCTGATGTCGGCGAGGCTGCGGATCAGGCCTACGCCGCGGATCACGTAACTCTGGTCGCCTCGCGTGACGCGGCCGCCCGCGGCGTTGGTATTGTTGTTGTTGATGGCATTCATGACGTCGGTGATGCCGATGCCGTAATGCGAAAGCTGCTTGGGATCGAGATCGAGCTGATATTCGGTGGTAAAGCCGCCGAAATTCGAGACGTCGACGACGCCGGTCACGGATTTGAGTGCCGGAATGACCGTCCATCTCTGGATTTCGGACAGCTGCTGGAGGTTCTTCGTGTCCGATTCCAGCGTATAGCGATAAATCTCTCCACCGGCGCCGGAGACGGGATCGAGCGAAGGCGTGGCGCCCGGCGGCAGCGTGGTCTGATTGACCCGCTCGAGCAGGCGCTGGCGCGCCCAGTAATCGTCATAGCCGTCCCGGAACAGCACGGTGATGAGCGAGAGTCCGAACGTGCTCTCCGATCGCATGAGCAAAAGTCCGGGCGTGCCGTTGATCTCGCGCTCGAGCGGGATCGTGATCTGCTGTTCGACCTCTTCCGCGGCGAGGCCCGGCACCTGTGTGGTGACCTGCGCCGCCACGTCGCCAAGCTCAGGATAGGCTTCGACCGACAGCGTCTCCCACGCATAGACGCCGAAGCCCGCGAGAAGCACGGCCACGACCATCACCGGAATGCGATGGCGCAGACAAAAGGAAACGAAACCATCAATCATTGAGAAGGATTCCGCCTCGAACCACGACGGATTCGCCAGGCTTCAGTCCCGAGCGGATGGCAACATCGGGTCCTTCTTCCAGGAGGGGATCGACGACGCGACGTTCGAATGTCCAGGGCGCCGTCGCCACGAACACGCTGGTGCGGTCGTTGTTCATGAGAAGCGCCGAAGCCGGCACGACGACTCGCGGGGCGCCGCCGCTGGCGACGATGACCGTCGCGAACATGTTCGGTTTCAGGAGATAGCCCGGATTGGCGAAGGCGATACGGATTTTGTTGCGCCGCGTGTCCGGTTCGACCACGTCGGATACGAACAGCACTTTTCCGTGCAGCGGGCGGTCTGGATAGGCGTCAAGGCGGACATAGGCATCGTCGTTCTTCGCGACCTTCGCGATGTCTTTTTCCGGCACCATCGCCGTCACCCAGATGGTGCCGAGATCGGCGACGGTCATGATCGCCTGCGTCGGATCGTTGATCATGTTGCCGGGTTGGACGGCGAGGGTGGTGACGCCGCCGCTCATCGGTGCGCGCACGTTCAGAAGATGAGATTGCACGCCGTTGGGAGAGAAGGCATCGAGTGCGATCAGACGTGCTTTCGTACGCGCATATTCCGCCTCGGCCTGCGCATTGTCGCTTTTCGCCTGGTCGAGATCTTTGATGGCAATGGCTCCGATCTTGATCTGCTGCTGCTGACGCGCGAGCGTCTTTTGTGTCAGCGCGTAAGCGTCCGCCGCTTTTTGATAGTCGTCATCGGCCTGCGCGAGATCGGGCGAATCGATGACAGCCAGTACCTGGCCGCGTTGCACGCGGTCGCCCAATTGTGCGCCAAGCCGGACGACGCGTCCGGTCAGTGGGGTCAGCACCGGCGCCGTTAGCGCGGGGTTGGACTCGACGACGGCAGGCAGGGACATTTTGGGATCGACGGGCACGGCGCGCGCGGGCATCACCGTCAGGCGGCTGCGCAGTGCCGAGCCTTCGGGCACGAAGATCTTATCGCCCCTGTGAATCAGTAGCGGCGCTTCTTCGACGCCACCGCCACCGGCGAACAATCCGAAGCCCTTCGTGAAAAGGAGGACAACGAGAAGAAAGCCCAGCCCGACACCGCCCCAGAGAAAGGTGCGGCCCAGCGGTGTTATGGCGCGTTCTTCGGGCGGGATCATCGCGCCCCCTCCTCACAACTCGGCACCGCCTGCCTATAGGACCGTCATGTCCCTTGAAATCGGGTCATGCCCTACAGCGACATCTGCGCCATACCCTCATTAACTGTTCACCGGCAGCGTGAACTCTTTGCAACGCTTCGCACGGTCAGCCCGTTGGATTTTCGAGGCTGAATGTCTGCGATTCATCGTCGTAAGCGAACAATTCGGCGTAACGACCCCAGTTGATGACTCGATCGAGCGTCTCTTCGGCGTAGGAGTCGCTCAAATAATCTTCAAGCTCTTCTTCAAAGCGCACGCGCGGTGCGCGATGGCCGGGACGTTCGTCGAGTACACGCTTGATGTGCGCCGCCAGCGGCACGGAAGCGACGAGCTGCTGCGCGAACAGCTTCTTGCGCGCTTCCATGTCGCTTTCCGCGAAGGCTTTCGCGACCGGCGTCAGCAGGATGTCGCCGCCGGCGAGATCGGCGAAGCCCAGATGCTGTACGACTTCGATGATGGGGAAGAGTTCCTCGTCGCCCATCTGAAGTTCGTCCGAGATAACGGGCAAGTCGGCTTTGCCGTTGTACGGGGCCAGCGCGACCTGTTCGATGAGGCCGGCGATCTCGTTGGTCGACACGTCGGGCAGGGGGCTTCCCAGCTGATAACCCTGCAGCTTGCCCTTGAGCGTGCCGGCGGGCGGACGCGACGTCATGCGCGCGTAGATGTCGTCGACCATCTGGCGGAACGTGGGATCGAGGCGGTTGCGCGGATGTGGGAAGGGAATCTGGATTTCGGCCGCGATGCGTCCCGGATTGGAGGAAAACACGAGGATGCGGTCGCACATGAAAACAGCTTCTTCGATGTTGTGCGTGACGAGCAGGATCGACTGGGTCGGCAGCTTGTGATCGCCCCAGAGTTCTAGAAGGTCGGTGCGCAACGTTTCCGCCGTCAGCACATCCAGTGCAGAGAAGGGCTCGTCCATCAAAAGGATCATGGGCTCGACCACCAGAGCGCGCGCGAAACCAACGCGCTGGCGCATGCCGCCGGAAATCTCGCGCGGATAGGCAGACTCGAAACCGTCGAGGCCGATGAGATCGATCGCTTTCAGCGCGCGGCTGCGGCTCTCTTTCGGCGGCACGGACTGCGCTTCGAGGCCCGCCTCCACATTCTCCAGCACCGTCAGCCAGGGAAACAGTGCGAAGGTCTGAAACACCATCGCGGCACCCTCGCACGGTCCGGTCACCTTGCAGCCCTGATAGATCACGTCGCCGCCCGAAGGCTTCATGAGGCCCGCGATGATGCGCAGAAGCGTCGACTTGCCGGAACCGGAGCGCCCCAGAAGCCCTACGATCTCGCCCTTGCGCAGCGTGAGATTGACGTCGTCGAGCACCTGCACGCCGCCGCCGCCGCCGCGCGCGAATTGCCGCGAGACGTTTTCGACGCGGAGGACGGGCTCGCCCGAAGCAATGGTGACGGTCTTGTTCATAAAGCCCTCCTCAATCGAGGCGCAGTCGGTTTTCGGCGTAGCGGTACAAGGGCCGCCACAGGATACGGTTGAATGTTGTGACGATAAGCGACATCACGGCGATGCCGAGCACGAGGCGCGGAAAATCGCCCTTGGCTGACGCCTCCCAGATATAGGCACCGAGACCGTGCGCTACGAGCGTGACGCTCTTCCATTGCACGACTTCGGCCACAATACTCGCGTTCCAGGCGCCACCTGCGGCGGTGATCGCGCCCGTGACGAAGTAGGGGAAAATGCCGGGCAGCATCACGTCGCGCCACCATTGCCACCCACGAATGTGGAAATTATCGGCAGCCTCGCGGAAATCGCTCGGGTAGGCGGTCGTTCCCGCGATCACGTTGAAAAGAATGTACCACTGCGTGCCGAGGATGATGAGGGGCGACAGCCAGATGTCGGCATTGGCATGGAAGTGGACGATCCCCACGACGAAAACCGGGAAAAGCAGATTGGCCGGGAACGCTGCCAGGAATTGTGCAAGCGGTTGGACCTTCTCGGCTAGGCTCGGCCGCAACCCGATCATGACACCGACCGGGACCCAGATTGCCGACGCAATGGCGATGAGCAAGACGACGCGGATCAGCGTGTAGAGACCGAGCAGGAACACGCTTCCGACATCCGCCCAGCTTACTTCTGTGCTGACAAAGGTGACGATCCGCCAGACGAGATAGATCGCGAGCGCGGTGATGAGCGTATACCATAGAAGGTCGAGATTGCGCGATATGGGTGGTTCGGCCGCATCGGGGTCCTCCGTTTTCAGCGTACCGATTTTGAACTTGAAGCGCAGTATCGTGTCGAACAGGCGGTCGACCGGCGAGCCGATGGCCTGAACGAAGCGCGCACGATGGAGAAGCTGCAGAAACCAGGATTCCGGCGCATCTTGCGAACCCGTCTGTTCGAAGCGGAATTTGTCGGCCCAGGCGACGAGCGGCCGGAACATCAATTGGTCGTAGATGATGATGACGATCGTCATGGCGAAGATGACCCAACCGACCGAGCCGAGATTACCCTCTCTGATGGCCGTCGCCAGATAGGCGCCGATACCCGGCAGAAAGATCGTTCTGTTGTTGATCGTGATGGCTTCCACGGCAACGATGAAGAACCAGCTCCCCGACATGCTCATCATCATGTTCCAGATAAGCCCCGGCATGGCGAAGGGGACTTCAAGCCGCCAGAATCTAAGCCAGGCGCTGAAGTGAAAACCGCGCGTCGCTTCTTCGAGATCGCGCGGCACGGTGCGCAGAGATTGATAGAAGCTGAAGGTCATGTTCCAGGCTTGCGCGGTGAAGATCGCGAACACGACTGCGGCTTCGGCGCCCGCGACGCGCCCCGGAAACAGCGAGAGAAAAACGGGAACGATGAAGGGGATGTATCCCAGCACCGGGATAGACTGGAGAATGTCCAGCAGCGGAATCAGCACGACTTCGGCTCTGCGGCTTTTGGCGGCCAGCGTGCCGTAGACGAACGTAAAGACCAGCGAGACCGCCAGCGCGGACAGCATGCGCAAGGTCGTGCGCAATGCGTATTCCGGCAGGAAGATCGGATTGAGCGAGATCGAGGCCTGATTGAGCGTGGCGATGGGCGCGAGCGATTGATGCGCGCCGAGGCCAGCGAGGGCGAAGAGGCCGAAGACGAGAGGGAAGGCGATCAGGTCCCAGCGATTGGGGATCAGTTCGCGCGCCGTGAGCCCGGCCAGACGAAATTCCGCGATCCCTTTCATGCCCGAACTCTCCCGTCGCGGTCCGAACCGCTGACGGTCTCGGCCACGACGCCTATGCGTCTCGTTTTCGCTCTATGGATCGTTTCCGGAAGGCCTGCCGGGGGCAGGACTTGAGTACTTAAATCGGGGCCGTCATGCCACTGTGATCGAACCGGATCAAGCCCTGATCCGTGCCGGAATCGGGCCCCTTCCAACTATTTCGGGGCGGCATTTCGGCCCGCGAATTGGCCTGGCCTCGGTATGTCAGTTTTGTCTCAGAGTCAGAGCGCGGCCCTGATCTTCGCGGCGATGGGCTCGAGCGTTTTCGGATCGACCATCGTGCGGCCGTGCAGTTTGAGATCGAGGCCCTGCTGCCGCGGGAGCACATGAAAATGGATATGCGGCACGGACTGGCCGGCGGCCGTGCCGTTGAGCTGGACCAGCATGATCCCCGGCACGTCGAGCGCTTTCTTGACGGCGCGGGCCACCTTCTGCGCCGTCGCCATCACCGCCGCGGCGCCTTCGGGCGACAGGTCGAGAAGGGTTTCCGCGGGCTCCTTCGGGACCACCAGCGTATGGCCTTCGACGGACGGCATGATGTCCATGAAGGCGAGCGTCTTCGCGTCTTCATAGACGGCGACTTTCGGCAATTCGCCTCGCAGAATGCGCGCGAAGATGTTGTTCGGATCGTAAGCCAAGATCGCCATCCGTTGCTTGGGGCAATGAATTTCAACACGCGCCGCAGTGGGCTGGCAACAGGCGGTCTATTTCGGCTTGTGGTGCGCGATGTCGGAAATCTGGTCGGCCACCGACTGAAGGTCATAGGGCTTCGCGATGAACGGCTCTTCCGGATTGATCTTCGCGGCCAATTCCGCTTTCCGCGCATCGCCGGATGTCAGCACGACCGCAAGCCCGGGACGATGGGCGTGCACCCAGTTCGCGAGGTCGATGCCGTTCATGACGCCGGGCATGCGGATGTCGGTGAAAACGAGCTCGATTTCGGGCTCGGCCTCCAGCACGTCGATGGCTTCTGTGGCGCTCGAGGCTTCGAAGACGCGAAGGCCGCGTTCGGCGAGGCAGTCCGATAGCGCGAAGCGGATGAGCAACTCGTCTTCGGCAATCAGAACCGCGGGTCCTTCGACCGGCGATGCAACCGACTGCAGCAATATGGCCTCTGCGCATAGACCTCTTCTCGATAATGCCGCTTAAAAGCTTCGGTTTCCTTACCGCTACCTGAACGCAGGAATCATACAAACGAGGGCGCTTTTGGTTGAAGATTTGGTTGCTGTCGTTGCAGAAAATTGATTCGCAACCCAATAATTTCAAGCGTCCGTCTTGCGGAAGGGGCCTAGCTCGGTGAGCTCGTCGATCTGCTCCGTGACGGCTTCGCGTTCACGATTGAGATAGTCGGCGACGGCGCGCCTCAATCCTGCGTGGGCGATGAAATGCGCGCTGTAGGTCGGAACGGGGAGATAGCCGCGCATCAATTTGTGCGCCCCCTGGGCACCGGCCTCGACTTTGCGGAATTTGTTGGCGATGGCGTAGTCGATGGCCTGATAGTAGCAAGTCTCGAAGTGCAGGAAGGGCAGGTACTCAACCGAGCCCCAATTCCGCCCGAATAAGACGCCCTGTCCGAAGAAATTGAGCGCGCCGGCGATTGCGCGCGGACCCCTGCGCGCTACGACGAGAAGGATCTGGTCCGCCATGCTCGCACTGATCCGGCTGAAGAATTCGCGCGTCAGATACGGATGGCCCCATTTGCGCCCGCCCGTGTCCATATAAAATTCGAAGAATTGATCCCAGACGGCTTCGGTGAGATTGGACCCGGTCAGCCAGTCGAATTCGATGCCGGCGTCGCGGACGGCGGCGCGCTCTTTGCGCAGATTCTTGCGCTTCGAAGACGAAAGCTCGGCCAGGAATTCGTCAAAGCTTCCGTAGCCGCGATTCTCCCAATGGAATTGCTGGTCGGTGCGCTGGAGATAGCCGACGCTTCCCGCCGCGTTCCATTCTTCTTCGGTGAGAAAGGTGATGTGAAGCGAGGATGCGCGAAGCTCTTTGACCGCGGCGCCGCCGCCCGCCAGCAGCATCGTCCGTACACTGTCTTTATCGGCGTCCGCAGCGACGAGAAGCCGTCGCCCCGTGACGGGCGTGAACGGCACCGACGCCTGCAGCTTCGGATAGTAGTCGCCGCCGGCACGTTCGAAGGCCTCCGCCCAGCCCTGGTCGAAAACATATTCGCCCTGGCTGTGGTTCTTCAGATAAAGCGGCAAGAGCCCCACGATGCGGGCATCGTCTTCGACCACAAGATGGCAGGGCCGCCAGCCCGTGCGCGCTGCCGCCGAACCGGACTCCTCGACGGCCGCGAAGAATTCGTAGCGCGTAAACGGATGCGGGCTCCGCTCGCCTTGCGGATTGGCGCAGGCGTTCCACGCCGCGGCCCCGATCGAGGCCGCCGGTCCGGCCAGGCGCACTGTCAGATGGTCCGATGTCACGCGAGCTCGAACACTGCCTCCACTTCGGTCGCCACATTACGGGGAAGCGAGCCTGCGCCGACTGCGGCGCGGGCGTGCTTGCCGGCGTCGCCGAAGACTTCCACGAACAGGTCGGAGGCGCCGTTGGCGACTTCGGGATGCTGAGCAAAGCCCGGTACGGCATTGACGAAGACTGTGAGCTTCACGCAGCGCTTGATACGGTCGAGATCCCCGCCTGCCGCCGCTTTCACCTGTGCGAGGAGATTGATGGCGCAGAGCCGCGCCGCGGCCTTGCCTTCCTCGACGGAAATCTCCTTGCCGACGATGCCGACATATTTCAGGCCGTCGGCCGCGACCGTCACCTGGCCGGAAATGAAAACCAGATTGCCGCTCACGACATACGGCACATAGCTCGCCACCGGCGCGGGCGGCGTCGGCAGCTGAATACCCAGGTCCTTCAATCGCGACTCGACTTTTCCGCTCATCCGAAACTCCTTGTTGGACAGGAAGCGTAATCTGTGGGGCCGGGCGAGGCGAGGGGTTCCCGCGCCGCGGTGCAACCCGCTATAGAGAGTTATGGCCAAACGGCTCGATGCAGACGACCCGTGTCCGGCGCGTGACGGCTATGTCATGCCTGCCGAATGGACGCCGCATATGCGCACCTGGATGTGCTGGCCGTGCCGCACGGAAGCGTGGGGCGGGCCGGAGGGGCTGCTGCGCGCGAAACAGGCCTATGCCCGCGTGGCGCGTGCGGTTTCTTCCTTCGAGCCGGTGACGATGGTCGTCCGTCCGCAGGATTCCGCCGAGGCGCGGCTCGCCTGCGCGGGCAAGGTCGCGATCTTCGAAGCGGCGCTCGACGATTCCTGGGCGCGCGACACGGGACCGAGCTTTCTGGTGGGATCCGACGGCCGGCGCGCCGGCGTCGCCTGGCATTTCAACGCCTGGGGCAACAAATACCATCCGTATACGGATGATGCGGCGCTGGGCGGCAAAATCCTCGCCGAGGCCGGTGTGCGCGTCTACCGCGGCCCGCTCGTCTGCGAGGGCGGCGCCATCCACGTTGACGGCGAAGGGACGCTGGTCACCACCGAACAATGCCTTCTCAACACCAACCGCAATCCCCATCTGGATCGGCAGCAGGTGGAAGAGCGGCTGGCGCTCTTCACCGGCGCCCGGCGCGTTCTCTGGCTTGGCGAAGGCTTTTCCGACGAGGAGACGGACGGTCATGTGGACAATATCGCCTGTTTCGCCGCGCCCGGCCGCGTGATCGTGGGCGTGCCGTCTTCGAAGAGCCATCCCGACTACGAGCCTGTGCTCGAGGCGATCCGCCGGCTGAGCGAAGCGCGCGACGCCGAAGGGCGGCGCTTTGAGATCGTCGAGATCGCACAGCCCAAGAAGGTGAAGTTCGATTTCCGCGGACGGCCGCTGCAGGCGAGCTACGTCAATTTCTATCTCACCAATGGCGGCCTCGTGATGCCGGCGTTCGATGATCCCCACGACGAGCGCGCGCGCGATGCGCTGGCCGAGTGTTTTCCCGGCCGCGACATCCTCCAGATCGATGCGCTCGACATCGTGGAAGGCGGCGGCGGCATCCACTGCATCACCCAGCAGGAGCCCGCATGAGACCGATCACGCTCGCGGCCACGCAGTTCGCCTGTACCTGGGATACGAAGCGCAACGTCGCCAAGGCGAAAGACCTCGTGCGCATGGCGGCGGATTCGGGCGCCAATGTCGTGCTGGTGCAGGAGCTCTTCGAGACTCCGTATTTCTGTCAGGACCAGTCGGCGGAGCATTTCGCGCTGGCCAAGCCTTTCGAAGGCAATCCATTGATCGCAGAGATGGCGCAACTCGCCGGCGAGCTCGGCGTCGTCCTGCCAGTGAGCTTCTTCGAGCGCGCGGGCCGCGCCTATTTCAATTCGCTGGCGATGGTCGACACCGACGGCCGCGTGCTGGGTCTTTACCGCAAATCCCATATCCCCGACGGGCCCGGCTATCAGGAGAAGTTCTATTTCACGCCGGGCGACACGGGCTTCAAAGTCTGGTCCACGAAATTCGGCGTCATGGGGGCCGGCATCTGCTGGGACCAGTGGTTTCCAGAGGCGGCGCGCGCTATGGCGCTCCTGGGCGCCGAAGCGCTCTTCTATCCGACCGCGATCGGGAGCGAGCCGCCGCCGGCGCCGCCCGTCGACAGCCGTGATCACTGGCGCCGCGTCATGCAGGGCCATGCGGCAGCAAATTACGTGCCGCTGGTGGCGTCAAACCGTATCGGCATGGAAAAAGGCCGGACGGGCGAGATGACGTTCTACGGCTCGTCTTTCATCGCCGGGCCCACCGGCGGTATCGCAGCCGAGCTTGGACGAACGGACGAAGGCTTCTGCGCGGCGAGTTTCGATCTCGAAGCCATCGCGGTGGCGCGGGCGTCGTGGGGGCTTTATCGGGATCGCAGGCCCGAGCTTTACGACATTCTGAAAAGCCACGACGGGAAGATCGCATGACGCGCGCGCTTGCGCTCGCAGCAGCGGTTGCGGTGTTCGGAACGGCGGCAGCCCCTCCGCCGAACCTCGTATCTTATCGCGCCGTCTATGACGTGTCGCTCGAGCACACTACGGGAAGCGTGCTCGCCGCGCGCGGGCGCATGGCCGTCGAATTCCACGACACCTGCGACGGTTGGTCAACAACGCAACGCCTGATCGCCGACATGACGGATTCCGAAGGCGCGGCCGGCCGCACGGATTTTTTTGTCACCGCGTGGGAAAGCAAAGATGGCCGCATCATGCGCTTCGACATCAACAACGCGCATGATGGAAGGACCGAGAGCCGCCAGCGCGGCTCGGCGTCTCTGGCGCCGGACGGATCAGGCACCGTTGAGCTGGCCGCCGGCAAGCCTGCGAGGTTTTCGCTGCCGAAAGGCACGGAGTTTCCGACGGCGCAGATCATCGACATCCTGCGCCTTGCGCAAAGCGGCGGTCTGTCAGCGAAGCATCTCGTGTTCCAGGGCGGCGATCCCACGGATTTGAACTTCTCGACGGCGGTTATCGGCAAACAGGCGACTGGCGCAGCGCTTGCGCCCGATCTTCAGGCGGACAAGAACGGACTGCTCAAAGGCTCGCCCGCCTGGTCGGTGCTGCTCAGCTATTTCCCGCTATCGGCGCGCAAGGAGTCCCCGGACTACGAGGTGGCCACGCATCTCTATGCGAACGGCGTCAGCGGCTCGATGTCGCTCATCTATCCCGATTATGCCTTGCGCGCGACGCTGACGCGCCTCGAGCCGCTTCACGCTGCCTGCTGAGCCGACACGCGATAGTGGTAGCGATAGATTTCGCGGAAGCCGAGCTGCGCGTAGAGCGGTTTGGCGCGTTCGTTGTCGGCGATGACGCCGAGCCAGGCGGTCGTCGCGTCCTTTTCCGCGCCCCAGCGCATCAGTGCACCGACGAGCCTGCGCGCGGCGCCTTTCCGTCGCGCGTCCGGCGCCGTGACGATGTCGAAGAGGCCCAGATGGCCGCGCTCGATGACGCCCAGACCGAAGGCCACGGGACGTCCCTCTTCCCATGTGACGGCGAAGCCCTTCGAGAACGGCGCAATGCGCTCGAGGATGGCACGATGCGCGCGGCGCGCATCGGACGTTAGCGCGTGCGCGTCGGCGTAGCCGCGTTCCCAGATCTCCGTGACATCCTGCGCGATCGTGACGGCACCGTCGGAGGGCGCAATGTCGGCGAGCGCCGTCGTCATCACGATCGTTTCGTCGACGACGCCATAGCCGCGGTCGGCGAGAATGCCGTCGGGCTCGGCGCCCGCGAGCGGCGTCAGCCGGAAAATGGTGGGGCCACCGGCCGCCGTGTAGAAGCGCTCCGCTTCGTCCAGCGTGGCCGCGAAACGTCCACGCGCATGGAGCGCCATCGCCGAATTGGCGCGCTTTGTGTAGCCCATCGCCTCGCGAAAAACCCAGCCGTCGAACATGACCGTGCGCAGGGAGGGCCAGGAATTCATCAGGTGCTCTTCGATCCGCCGGACGGCGTCGTGATAGGCGTTCATGCGTTTCCCCATGACAAAACCCCGCCGATTTCTCGACGGGGCGTTACGTTTTCGGATGTCGCGTGGTTGCTTGAGAGCTACGCGCGCGTTCGTCCGGCCCCGGGAAGGAGGCTACGGCGTCGGCTGGCGATGGCGAGGCTCATGAACATGGCGGGCTCTGTACGCGAATTGTGCCGCATCCGTCAATGCCGCTTTTGAAGACAGACTTTTTGAAAGCCGGCGGCCGCAAACGGCGCCAGCCGGTTTTTCACGGCCTCGTAATCGGACGAATGGCACAGCCCCGACGACAGACGGTCGATGCGGCCGGTTTCCGCAAAGGTCAGCGTCAGCGCGCCCGAGAAAAACTGGTAGCTCCAATAGAGATCGATGTCATGCGCCTCCGGCATGATGCCGCGCAATGCGTCGATCAGGCGACGAATCACGGGATCGAAATAGCGGCCCATCGTCTCGCCGCCCCATTTTGGGGTGTTGTTCACCTGCGCCACGATTGCCAGATAGTTTTTCCAGCCCGGACCGCCCTCGGCCCAGCGATCGATGACGGGATCAAGGAACGCCTGGACGAATCCCTCGATCGTCGCGCCGCCCGGTCCGGGATGAATCTGATACTCGTCGATGGCCTTGAGGCGCGCTTCGTTGAGGATCGCGGCGCGGCGCAGGAAGACGGCATCGAAGAGACCTTTCTTCGTGCCGAAGTAATAATGCGCCAGCGCCACATCGACGTCGGCCTTGCGGGTCACCTGGCGGACGGTCACGCCGTCGAAGCCGTGTTCGGCGAAGAGTTCTTCCGCGGCATCCAGAATGTGCTCGCGCATTTCCTTGGCGCCGTCCTTGTTCGGACGGCCTCGATTGCGCCGGGGCGTGGTTTTAGACCGTGGTGACTTTGCGCGCGCGAGATTGCCACGTCGCTTGGCCGGCGCTCGCTCCATGATCGGGCCTCGATTGTTTCCCACGCCGATTGTGAGCGCTGGCATCTTTCCCCGCAATCCCGGGAGCTTACGTGGCTTTTCGGCCACAAGCAGTCGGGGAATTCAACACTGACAGAAATTTAGTTTCATCCAGTGCTGAATTATTCTTGCCGCGCTCGGGACCAGCCGTTAGCGTCCAAATCAACGCGAAAGCGGCGCAGCGGGGGGCGAAAACTCTGCGCGTGAGGAAACCAGGCGCGAGCAATTTCCGCGGAGCGCCCATCACCAGGGGGAAACACGCAATGATACTGTCGAAGAAGTCCGTGCTGTGCTCCGGTGCGGCAGCTGTCGCGCTGACTTGGGCCAGCAGCGCTTGGGCGCAACAAGCTCCGAGCCCCGCAACGAATGGACCGTCTGCCGATTCCGGGGTGGAAACCGTCGTCGTCACCGCGTCGCGGCGTTCGGAAACCACCCAGAACGTCGCCGGCGGCCTGACGGCATTGACCGCCGCCGATCTCGAGCAGATGCACGCCAACAGCTTTACCGATTTCGCAAATCAGGTGCCGAGCCTCAGCTATTTTTCCGCCGGCCCGACCACCGATCAGATTGTCTTGCGCGGCGTCACCTCGGGCTCCGTAGAGAAAGGCAATACGGTCGGCGTCTACCTGGATGACGTGCCGATCGGTTCGAGCACGCAATTCGGTATCGGCTCCTATGCAGCGAACTTCAGCCTATTCGACATGGACCGGGTCGAAGTACTCGACGGGCCGCAGGGCACGCTCTACGGCGCCAACTCGATGGGCGGCGCGATCAAATACATCACCGCGAAACCCGAGCTGGGAACTTACGACGCGCGCGCCGAAGCCGAAGGTTCCGACACAGAGCATGGCGGGCTCAATGACGGGCTCCGGCTGATGGCCAACATACCGCTTGGCGACAACGTCGCGCTCCGCGTCGACGGCATTCAGCAATACGACTCGGGTTATGCGCATGACCCCGACAATGATCGGACGAATGTCGGCGCGGCCAGGACCTATGCGGGCCGGGCTTCGCTCTTTGCCCAGATCACGCCGGATCTCGACCTCCGGCTGACGGCCATGACGCAACATGACTACGCAAACGGTTATGACGCGGTTTTGGAAAACTTCACGACGCACGAGCCGGTCGAAGGGCCCTACGATCAGTCCTATCAGGTTCTGCAACCCTCGGAGAAAGATCTCGAGGTCTACTCGGCCGTCGCGGACTGGGATCTGCACTGGTCGAAGCTGACGTCGGTGACGAGCTATCAGTCCAATGAGACGCGGACGGATCTCGATGTAAGTCCCGTCTATAACTTCATTTTGCTGCTCTACGGCGTCAATTCATACACCGGAATCCCGGAGGCCTCGCCCACAATTCCGCTGACCCTCCCGACGTCACTCCACACGAGGAAATTCACGCAAGAACTCCGGTGGTCATCGCCCGACAACAAGAACTTCGAATGGACCCTGGGCGGCTTTTACACGCGGGAAATCACGGACGAATTGATCGAACTGGTCGATCCGGAAACGGCCAACGGCCAGCTTCCCGGCTACGAGTTTCCGACCACGAACGTGCCGGGCCAGCAAGCGTTGCCGTTCTTCGGAGCATTACCCAGCTCGTATAAGGAACTCGCGGCATTTGCCGATGCGACCTATTACGTCACCGACAATTTCGACATTGCCCTGGGCGCGCGGTACAGCGTTCAACATCAGAATTTCCAGTCTTACCTCCAGACGTTCCTTTTCCCGGCCACGCCCGCCTTGGTCGACCATTTCCCGTATACATGTACTTCGGGTTGCGCTTACAAGACCAATCAGGGCGCGGCGACCTATCTTATCAATCCGCGCTATCACGTCACCGAAGACACCATGGTCTACGCCAAGGTGTCGAGCGGCTACGAACCCGGCGGTCCGAATTTCGTACTTCCGTCCGGTCCGCAGGCCCCTCCGGTGTTCCAGTCTTCCTCTCTATGGAATTACGAGCTTGGCGAGAAGTCGACGCTGCTCGATGGCAAGGCGCTTCTGAACTTCGATGTTTATGACATCGAATGGCAGGGCATCCAGACGACGGCGAATATCGGCGGCATCAATCAGCTCATCAATGCCGGCAATGCCAGAGTTGAGGGCGCAGAAAGCTCGTTCTCCTATCGCGTGCTCGAACCTCTCCTCGTGGGCGGCTCCGCCTCGTATACGAACGCATTCCTGACGAGCAACACTGCCGCCGAACAGGATTACCTGGGCGTTTACAGCAGCGATCAGCGCCTGCCGCTGTCGCCGCGGTGGAGCTTCGCGCTGAACGGCACCTATTCGTTCGATCTCGGCGGCGGATATGCCGGTGCGGCAAATGTCAGCGACGTCTTTGTCGGCTCCCGCAACTCGGCCTTCAACGTCAATCAGACGGGTCAGGCACTCTTTCAGGGTGCGCCGAACTACAAGCTCGCGTCATACAACACGGTCAACGCCAATCTGGCCTTCTTCCTCCCGCGCAACATGGAAGTGGATCTCTATCTGAAGAATGTCTTCGATGTTCGGGGCGAAGTGTCGGCGAACCCGTATCAAAGCCAATACCTGAACCCCTATATGATCCTTCAGGCCAATCCGTATCCCTCTGTACCGGTGGAATTGTCCCTGCCGCGCACCGTCGGGTTGGTGCTGAAGGTCGGGTTGGACAAGTGATCTGACACCATCTGACTGGAAGGGCGCCGCGCTCCCTTACGGACGCGGCGTCCGACACCTCTCGCATGTTCGATCGCCGCAAGGGTGGGTTAATCAAGCTTCTTATCGTTCGATTGAGATTCGGGGCGCATGCTTTCCGCATCATGGGGAGGGCGCCATGAACAAGAACATGTCGATGAGAAATAGCGAACGCAGCTGGTTCAGCGATGCGATCGGAGGCGCCTGGCGGCTCGTCAAGCAAAGCACGTATATTCCGGCTGCAACGGAATCGACGCTCTATACAGAGCTTTGTGCGCTGAGTGCGCGGCACCTACCGGTCCTCATGCATAAGCGTGCCAAATATCTTGAAGAGACCGGTACGCCGCGGAGCGCGCGCTGGGAGACGGAGCTCGATGACTTTGTGACTCACACGATCTGGCCATATCTGTTCGACGCTCCGCTGACGGAAGCGCGCGGCAAAAGCGGCAAGAGACGTGTCGCCGAAATGCTGGATGAAATCATAATGGCCGAGCAGCGCCGGATCGCGGCGGCGACGCCGAGCAACGACATTCCGCACACCTCGCGGTTCGACACGAGTTGGGTGACCTGACCCCCCGGCGAGCGTGCGTCGCAGTCGCATGACGACGGCCGACGTCCGCTTGTCGGTGTGACGGCTGCTCTCTTCGCTTTGACGCCGGCGGCGCGCCCGTTATATTCCCGCCCTGCGCGAATCGGGGGAGAGCGTGGGCAAGTCTGCGTCGACAGGGCGATTGTGGAACGGGAGCTGCGGCACGTGAGCGCCAGGAAGCCTCACATCGTCAATACAGATCCGGTCACGGGGCAGAGTCTCGAGATGACGGTCCGTGAAATAGAGGCGCCGATACATGAAAGTGCGAAAGAGTTTTTCGCCTACTGGAGCGCCTGCAGCGGCGCGGGCGACTTCGTCATGGGGCGGGACGTTCCTTCGCGCGCCATTTCGCGCCTGACAAAACATCTTAACGTCACGGAGCCCGTCGGTTCGGGTGAGGATTTCCGTTTTCGGCTCGTCGGTTCCGAACTCAATCACCGTATCGGGCGCGACATCACGGGGATGCTCATTTCGGAGGTTTATCCCGAACCCGTAGCGAAGAGCTTGCTCGCTTCGCTTAATAAAGTGCTCGCAACCAACACTCCCGTGTTCCAGGCCGTTCGCGTCAGCGGGCTCACGGGCGAAGTGCGGCGGCCGGAAGTGGTAATGGTGCCGATGAAATCGCCCGACCTGACCGCGACCTGGGTGTTGCACGGCGTTTTCTATTGGTGAGAGCTGCGGCTCTTCGCCGAACGTCCACGGCCCTTGCCCACCGCATCCGCACCGAACTTCTCCCGCACGCGATCGATGGCGTGCTCCGCGGCGGCGCGCTTGGCGCTTCCCTTGTCGACGAGATCGGCGGGATCGCATTCCTGCGCCGCGCAAAGATTGGTAATGCCGACGCCGAGCAGGCGATAGGCTGTGCCGTCGGCTTCGCGTATCAGCGCCGCGCGGGCCACGCGGAAGATGCGGTCGGCCAGTTGCGTCGGCGTATCGAGCGAGACGCTGCGGGTGCGGATGCGGAAATTGGCCGTCTTGAGCTTCAAGACGATCGTGCGCCCGCCGAGTTCGCTGTGCTTGGCGCGCGCGGAGACGCGCTCGGACTGCCGCCACAGGATGCTTTCGAGTTCGGCCAGCGCCGTGATGTCCTGGAAGAACGTCGTCTCCGAGGAAATGCTTTTCATTTCGCCGGAAGGATCGACGCGGCGATTGTCCTCCGCGTGCGCCATGCGGTGCAGCCACAGGCCCGTCGAACCGTAGCGGCGCGCCAGGTCGCGCGGATCGACATCCTGCAGCTGCGCGATGCGGGTGATGCCGTCTTTGGCGAGCTTCGCTACCAGCGCCTTGCCGGCTCCGCGCACGAAACCCACGGGCTTGTCGCGCAGGAACGCCTTCGCCTCGGCGCGGCCGATGACGGCGAAGCCGCGCGGCTTGTCGAGATCGGAGGCGAGCTTGGCGAGGAATTTGTTGTGGCTGAGGCCGATCGACGCCGTGATGCCGATTTCGCGTTCGATGCGCTGCGCCAGCCGCGCCATGATCTTGGCCGGGCTCATCCCGTGCAGGCGTTCGGTACCTGACAGATCGAGATAGGCTTCGTCGAGCGAGAGCGGCTCGACCTGCGGCGTCAGTTCGCGCATCAGCCTGCGCACCTCGCGCGCGGCCGCTGCATATTTTGCCATGTTGGGTTTGAGGACGACCGCCTGCGGGCACAGCTTGCGCGCCTGGAACATCGGCATGGCCGAGCGCACGCCCTGGATTCGCGCGATGTAGCAGGCCGTCGACACCACGCCGCGCACGCCGCCGCCGATGATGAGCGGCTTGTCGGCCAGAGAGGGATCGTCGCGCTTCTCGATGGCCGCATAGAACGCATCGCAATCGAGATGGGCGATCGGGAGCGTGTGCAATTCGGGATGGGAGAGAACGTGACGGCCGCCGCACACCTCGCAGCGCTGCGCTCCGTCCGGCGCATCTTCGAGGCAATCGCGGCAGAAGGCGCTCATCCCTTGATGGCCGCAGCGTGTTCCTCTTCGCTCCAGAGCCAGGCTGCGCCGCGCACGCCGCTGGAATCCCCGTGGACGTTCTTCAGCACACGCGTGGGACCTTCCGGCGTGAAGGCGTAAGCCATGATGCGCTCCGGCAATTCGCGATAGAGCCCGTCGATCTTGGAAAGCCCGCCGCCGATCACGACGGCATCGGGATCGATGATGTTGACGACGGTGGCGATGGCGCGCGCGAAGCGGTCGTAGAATATTTCCATCATGGCCTTTGCGGCCGCGTCGCCCCGTTCGGCGGCTTGGGCGATCTCCGTGGCGATCAGGGCGCGGCTGGTGCTCTCTTCGAACTGGCGTGCCAGGGCCGGCCCGCTGAGCCAGCTTTCGATACAGCCTCGCTTGCCGCAATAGCACGGCGGCCCGCGTATTTCGTCATGCGACGGACGGGGCAGGGGATTGTGACCCCATTCGCCGGCGATGGCATTGGCGCCGACAATCACACGCCCGTCCACGACAACGCCGCCGCCGATGCCTGTTCCCGCAATGATGCCGAACACCACCTGCGCGCCGCGGCCTGCGCCGTCGGTCGCTTCGGAGAGGGCAAAGCAATTCGCATCGTTGGCGACACGCACGGGCCGTCCAATCGCCACGGCCAGATCCTTATCGAGCGGATGGCCGATCAACTTCGTCGAGTTCGCGTTCTTCACGAGCCCCGTTTTTGCACTGATCGCGCCCGGAATCGCGACGCCGACCGAGCCGCGATCCCGCAGCTGGCCTTCCGCGCGCATCACCAGATCGCGCATGGCGAGAATCGTCGCTTCGTAATCGTCCTTCGGCGTCGGTACCCGCTCGCGCCAGATGACCTCGCCGCCGGGCCCGAGCGCCACGAGCTCGATTTTGGTGCCGCCGAGATCGATGCCGATACGCAAGACTAATGTTCCTTCAGTTGTGCGCGGATGAACGCATCGATGTCGCGCCAATGATCGGCGCGCAGATGCGCATGCAGTGACGGCGGCATCAGCGCTTTCAGGCGATCGTCGCCTACAAAGTGGATGCGGACGACGTCCGGCGCGAGTTCGGCAACCGAGGCGTGGTGCATGGGAACATCGTCCACGAAGAAGACGGGCTTTCCCGCGCGCTTCGCGAGTGTTTTGACGGCCGGTCCTTTCGGACCGGAATTGGCGAGCAGCGGCGCGATCAATCCCAGGTTCCGGAGATTCTTGAGACGCGCGGGCGCCTGCCCGGGAGAAACGTTGGAGACCACAACGATGGCCATGGCCTCGCGCAAGGCCGCGATCGTCTCGCAGGCGCCGTCGATCGGCTCCAGCCAGTCGAGGTCGCTGCGGAATTCGTCGAGCAATCCGGTAACTTCGATGTCGATGAGCGGCGTATCGTCTTTGCGTCGGCGGACATTGCCGTGCAGGCGATAGCTCACGAGATCGAGATAGCAGCCGCGTTCGTTCAGGAACCGATCGAAGCCGCGCGCGAACGCGAGCAGCACTTCGTCGGCATCGACGATCAGAAGCGGACGCCCCGCGGCAACCGGCACCGTCGCCGCATCGGTGTGGAAATCGCTCATGCGCCGGGCAGCACGCGCCGCGCCGCATGAAGCACGCGCGGATCGATGCCGGCCTCCTCGCAGAAACCCGTCACCCGGCCGTCGTCGGTTAAAATGAAATCAAGGACGGCCGCCAGGATTTCCGGGTCGTCCGCCCGGGCCTTGAGATCGGCCGAAGTAACCCCTGAGAGAGCCACAAATCGCTCCAGGTCGTCCGGGGAATGCGCAAGGTATGCCAAAGCCTTAAGGGCCAAAGTTTCGGCCTCGACGGAGTTCACGGTAGGGCCTTTATCAACGGAGCGTTAAGAGTTCCAGCCTAATACTACACGACAAGAGGCCGTTTCCGCCGATCGCCGGGGCCTTTGGCCTGCCACTAGTGGGCGATTTGAGACCTTGGAGAGTCAAGCGATGGACGCGAAGGCGAAGACGGTTCTGATCGTCGAGGATAACGAGCTCAACATGAAGCTCTTCCACGACCTTCTCGACGCGTACGGCTACAATATTCTGCAGACGAAGGACGGCATGGAAGCGCTCGACATCGCACGCGAGCACCATCCCGACCTCATCCTGATGGACATCCAGCTGCCGGAAGTTTCGGGTCTGGAAGTCACCAAATGGCTCAAGGAAGACGACTCGCTGAAGGCCATTCCCGTCGTCGCGGTCACCGCGTTCGCCATGAAAGGCGACGAAGAGGTGATCCGGCAGGGCGGCTGCGAGGCCTATATTTCCAAGCCCATTTCGGTGACGAACTTTCTCGATACCGTGCGCCGCTTCATCGGCTAAAACGCCATGACAGCACGGGTTCTCGTCGTCGACGACATCCTGTCGAACGTGAAGCTGCTCGAAGCCAAGCTCACCGCCGAGTACTTCGAGGTGGTGACGGCGTTCAACGGCCAGGAAGCGCTCGTCAAAATCGAGGAACACAGCCCGGATATCGTGCTGCTCGACGTCATGATGCCGGGCATGGACGGCTTCGAAGTCTGCCGTCGCATCAAGGTCAACGCCAAGACCGCGCATATCCCGGTCGTCATGGTGACGGCGCTCGACCAGCCCTCCGACCGCGTGGCGGGCCTCGATGCGGGGGCGGACGACTTCCTCACGAAACCTGTGGACGACTCGGCGCTCTTCGCCCGCGTGCGGAGCCTCGTGCGCCTCAAGATGATGACCGACGAGCTTCGCATGCGCGAAACCACGGGCCACAGCATGGGCCTCGTCGATCCGGCCGAAATGATGAGCGAGCCGGCGCCGGCGGGCCGCATCCTCATCATCGAAGACCGGCCCGAATCGCTCGCCTGGTTCCAGGCCGCACTGGAGGGCACGAACGAAGTGACCGCCGCCGACAGCTTCGAAGAAGCCATGGTCCGGGTGCGCGGCGGCGACTACGACCTGATCGTGGTGAGCCTCGGCCTGCGCACCTTCGACGGCCTCAGGCTCTGCTCGCAGCTGCGTTCGCTGCCGGAAGCGCGCCACGTGCCGATCCTGGTCGTGGTCAGCGACGGCGACCGCCGCAAGCTTTCCCAGGCGCTCGAAATGGGCGTCAACGACTATCTCACGCGCCCCGTCGACAAGAACGAATTGACCGCGCGCGTGCGCACGCAATTGCGGAGGAAACGCTACCAGGACCGGCTGCGCCACAATGTGCAGCTGAGCCTCGAGATGGCGATCACGGACCAGCTCACCGGCCTGCACAATCGCCGCTACATGAGCCGCCATCTCGACACGCTGATCGCGGGCGCGGCCAGGACCGGCAAGCCGGTCGCCTTCCTCATCTTCGACATCGACCACTTCAAGCGCGTCAACGACACCTACGGCCACGACATCGGCGATGAAGTCTTGCGCGAGTTCGCGGGCCGCATCGCCGCCAATGTGCGCGGCATCGATCTCGCCTGCCGTTACGGCGGCGAGGAGTTCGTCGTCGTCATGCCGGATACGGATGTCGAATTCGCCTATTCTGTGGCCGAGCGCCTGCGCAAGGGCGTGGAGACGACGCCGTTCGACATCAGCCGCGCGCCGCATCATCTGAACGTCACGATCTCGATCGGCATCGCCGGTTCGAAAATGCCCGGCGACACGGCCTCGGCGCTGCTCCACCGCGCCGACCAGGCGCTCTACCGCGCCAAACACGACGGCCGCAACCGCGTCGTCGCGGCGGCGGCGTAGGCGGACCAGCTCTTTTTCGACACGCGTTGCCGTTTCGTGCGCCTTGCACGCCCGCCCTGCGAACAGGGCGAAGAACAGGGCGACGCGTTTTTCGCGCGCGCACGCGCAGGCGGGAAAGGGCTGTCTCCTGTGGCTTTCTTGGACGCGAGGCTCGCCCCCCGTGTCGAAAAACAGGGCCGAACAGCGGCAAATTCGTCCGTGTACGTTTCGCATCCAGCCCCGCGCTCGTCTGCCGAAAGGCGGGCGAGACCCCCCGCGCTCGGACATGACGTTATGCCCGCGAAACAACGCCTGGATTCTTCACGATGTCAAAGAACAGCCGCGAGTCTGCACCCGGATTTGTCCCGCGTGAAGAGCAACAATTGGGCGACGGCCTGCGATGTTGCCTGTTCGGTGACAGGAAAATGCAGAATCATTACCTGCGCTCGTCGCGCTCCATCACCCAGCGCGTTACGGCCTGGTGGTAGTTGATGGCGCCGGGCACGGTCATGTGGGTTTTCAGATATTTGAAGCCGGCCTTTTGCAGCGTGCGGTTGGGGCCGACGTTGAACGCATTCGGCTCGCAGAACAGCAGCTTCAGCTTCAACCGGTCGAAATAGATGGCCGCGCTCTGTTTGACGCCCTCCACGCCGATGCCTGTCTGCCGCAATTCCGGCACGACGACATGCAGATGCATGTTGGCGCGTTCGCCGTAGACCATGGGATTGCACGTCGAGAATCCCACGGGGCCGTCGCCCGTCAGCCAGATCGTGAGAAATGTCGAACGCTTTTCGATCGGGAGCGCGTATTCCTGCCTGTAGCGCTCGAGCCACTCGCAGCGCCGCGGCAGGCGGGACGGATCGACGCCCATCGTTTCGAGATGTTCTGGCGTGGCGCCCAGGAAATAATCGACGATGAAACCGACTTCCGAAAGCGCCATTTCGCGGGCGACGATGCTCATGTCAGTCTCCATCTGCTTCGACAGAGCGCAATATAAACACGAATTAGGTCGGAGTGCGGGCGCCGCGCCGACAACGCCGGAACCATCACCGCGGCGAGCGCCGCAGTCGCAAGAGTGTTTTTCATGGAAAGCCCCTGTTGGTACCGATGAACGAATTACGCGGTCTGCATCTCCGACTGCGTTTTGTCGATCACGCGCACGAGCTTGTCGGCGTCATACGCGCCCGAGATGAGATATTTGTTGGCGAAGATGAAAGTCGGCACGCCGGAGATGCCCATGCGATGCGCGAGTGCGTCTTCCTGTTCGACGAGTTCACGGTCCGCGTCCTTCGCGAGCAGCTCTTCCACCAGCCCCGCATCCATGCCGGCTTCTCCGGCCATGTCGACCAGCACGGCCGGATCGCCGATATCACGGCCTTCCTCGAAATAGGCTTTGAACAGACGCTCGACGACGTCGTTCTGCCGGCCGCCGGACGCCGCCCAACGAATGAGGCGGTGAGAGTCGATCGTGTCGGGGCGCTTCTCGATGCGGTCGAACGCGAAGGCGATATCCACGGATTCCCCGGCCGCCTTGATCGCGTCGCTCATGGCGGACGTGCGGGGGCTGTCGCCGAATTTGGCCTTCATATAGGCGCGTCTGTCGACGCCGCCGCGCGGAACATCGGGGTCGAGGCGATAGGCGCGCCAGCGGACGTCGAAGGGGATTTCGGGGCGCATGGCCAGCGCCCGCTCGAGCTTGCGCTTACCGATGAAACACCACGGACAAACCGTGTCGGAGACGATGTCGATCTGCATGGAGCGCGAGGATAAGGCAAACCCGCCGCGTTGTGAAATGCGCCGGCCCTGCTACCCTTGTCGCACATTGGCCGCCGGCGGAAGACGATGAAGCCCGTAGACTATGCAAAAGCGCTCGTTCTCGCGTTCGTGATCATGGCGGTCCTGATGCTGCTCGGCTATCCCGTCGTCGGGATCTACAGCGTCCTGATCGCACCGGGGCATTTGCCGGCCTTCTATCACGCGGCAACGACCGGATGGCTCCTGCCATGGTGGGTTCATATCGGTGGTCTGGTCCTGTTCTTTTTCGCGGGCTGGCTGTTCACGGGCCGCGTGCGCCATCGCAATGCCTACGCATTCATGGCCGCGATGTGCGTCTGGTATCTGATCATCGAGATTCTGGGCATTATCGCTCTCGGTGGAACGGACTTCTTCGCGAGCGGCGGCGTGGCGTGGCTCGTCCCGCAATTCGCGGCGGCGTTTGCCGGCGTGCTGCTGGCGCGGCTGACATTGCCGCCCGGCGAACAACCCATCCCATAAGGAACAACGGACGTGGAATTCGATCTGAAAGGCCGCACGGCTTTTGTCACCGGCGCAACGAGCGGTCTCGGCAAACATTTTGCGCAGGTGCTGGCAGGCGCGGGCGCCAAAGTCGCCATCGCCGGACGCCGGGCCGAACGTCTGGCCGAGGTTAAAAAAGACATCGAAGCGAAGGGCGGCACCTGTGCAACCGTCGTGCTCGATGTGACGGATGCCGCGCGCATCGCGCCGGCGTTCGACGAAGCGGAAAAAGCGCTCGGGCCGATCGACATCCTCATCAACAACGCCGGCATGAATGTGCGCGCCTTCGTCACCGAGCTCGCCGTCGAGGATTTCGACACGATCATGGGCACCAACCTGCGCGGGCCGTTCCTCATGGCGCAGGAAGCGGGGCGTCGCATGATCGCGCGCAAGACGGGCGGGCGCATTATCAACACGGGCTCCATCGGCACGTTCCGCGTGCTGCCGGGCGTCGCCGCGTACTGCATCTCCAAGGCCGCGATCGGGATGATGACGCAATGCCTGGCGCAGGAATGGGCGCGGTACGACATCAACGTGAACGCGATCTGTCCCGGCTATATCGAGACCGAGCTCAACTCCGGCTGGCTGCGCTCGGAAACGGGCCAGGCGCGCATCAAGACGTTTCCCAAGAAGCGGTTGCAGGCGGAAAGCGACCTGGACGGCATGTTGCTGCTGCTCGCCTCCGATGCGGGCCGCGCCATCACGGGCGCGCTCCTGCCGGTGGACGAGGGCCAGTCCCTCTGAAACACTAGGCGATCCGGATATCAGGGAAGGAACAGAACATGGGTCCGTTGCAGGGCGTTCGCATCGTGGAATTTGCAGGTATCGGACCGGGACCGTTCGCCGCCATGCTGCTGGCCGACATGGGCGCGGATGTCATCCGCATCGACCGCAAGGGTGGACGCACGCCGTCGAAATACGAAGTGACCTATCGCGGCCGCAGCGCCGTTGCGCTCGATCTCAAAAAGCCGGAAGCCATCGAAGCGGCCCTCAAACTGATCGAGAAAGCCGACGCGCTGATCGAAGGCTTTCGTCCCGGCGTGATGGAGCGTCTGGGTCTTGGCCCCGATGTCTGCCTCAAGCGCAATCCGAAGCTCGTCTTCGGCCGCATGACGGGCTGGGGACAGACGGGCACGCTCGCGCATGCCGCGGGCCACGACATCAACTACATCGCGCTCACCGGCGCGCTGCACGGCATGGGGCATGCGGACAGCAAACCGGTTGCGCCGCTCAACCTCGTCGGCGATTTCGGCGGCGGCGCGCTGTACATGGCGTTCGGTCTCGTCTGCGGCATCCTCGAAGCGCGGAAGTCGGGGAAGGGACAAGTCGTCGATGTGGCGATGACCGACGGCGCTGCGTCGCTGATGTCGATGTTCTACGGCATGAACGCCGCCGGCCTGTGGGCCGACAAGCGCGGCGTGAACCTGCTCGATTCCGGCGCGCATTTCTACGACACCTACGAGACCAAGGACGGCAAATGGATCGCGCTCGGCTCCATCGAGCCGCAATTCTATCGCGAGCTGCTCGAGAAGGCCGGCATCACGGATCCTGCATTCGAAGCGCAGATGGATCGCAGCGCGTGGCCGGAGCTGAAAAAGAAGCTCGAAGGCGTCATCAAAATGAAGACGCGCGACGAATGGGACAAGATCATGCTGGGCAGCGACGTCTGCTATGCGCCCGTGTTGTCGCTCGAAGAAGCGCCCAAGCATCCGCACAACGCGGCGCGCAAGACGTTCGTCGAGATCGAAGGCGTCGTGCAGCCGGCTCCGGCGCCGCGTTTCAGCCGCACCGAGCCCAAAGTGCAGACCGATCTCGCCAGGCGCGACGCCAAGGCCGCGCTGACGGCGTGGGGTTTCTCGCCGGCCGACGTCGATGGTCTCACCAAAGCGGGCGCCGTGTGAGCACGCTGCCGGGAACGACGGGACGCCGGCGCATCTATCTTATGCGCCACGGGCATGTGGATTATTTCGCGGATGATGTCGTGCGCACGCGCAACACACGCGACGTGGTCCTCACGCCGCAAGGCCGCATGGAAGCCGAAGCTGCGGGGCGCGCCTTCGCGCCGCTCGTCTTTGACCGTGCGATCTGTTCCGGCCTGCCGCGCACGCGCGAGACAGCGCAGATCGTTCTGGAGTGCTTCGAGAACCCTCCGACGCTCGAGTTCGAGTCCGACCTTGTGGAGATTCACGGCGGCCGCATCGGCGGCGACCGGGCGTTTGCCACGAGCCGCAAGGAACTCGTGGCGACGATGTCGTTCTACTTCAGCAAGGCGGCGGAGGAGGGCGCGACGATGCTCGAAGGCGGCGAAGCTTTCAGCGGTGCGCAGGCGCGCGCGATCGCGGCCATCAAACGTTTGCTCGGTCAGCCGGATTGGAAGCAGATTCTCATCGTCGCCCACGAGGGAATCAACCGGCTCGTCCTCAGCTGGGCGTCCGGCGCGGGTCTCGCCGCGACGCATGCCTTCGAGCAGGACACGGGCTGCATCAATGTCGTCGATTTCGACATGGTGCCGGGCGAAGGCGGCAAGCCGGGGCCCGAAATCGAACGCGCGCTCATCAAGGCGGTCAATCTGACGCCGTACAATTACGTCAAGCACGGGATGAATCTGACGAGTCTCGAGGCGATCTTCGCGCGAAACGAGGAACGGTAGGCCGTCAGACTTTCGGGCAGAGTTCGGCTGCTTCGCCGTCGTGGACGCCTTTGGCGCCGAAGGCCGCGAGGAAGATGGCGACGGCCCGCGCGATGTTGTCGCGAATCTCTTCGCGCGTCGGGTTCTCTTCGACCCGCCACAATTTGCGCAGATGCATGCCCGACATGCAAAGCTCGAAAAAGTAATTCGCCATCTGATAGGCATCGCAATCGCGCAGATCGCCCGCCGCGATCGCCTGCTCGAAATATTCGGCCAGCCGTTCGCGGCCCTGCTGCGGGCCGGTGTTGTAAAACGTGCGGCCCAGCTCCGGAAAGCGTCCACACTCGGCGATTATGAGGCGATAGAAGGCGATCGATTCTTCCTGCAGCAGAAGCTGGAGAAAGCGTTCGCCGAAACTCTGCATGGCGGAGCGGAAATCCCCGCCTTCGACCTGCGCGTCGTAGAGCATCGTCTGCAGCTGCTCGCACTTCCGGGAGACGACGGCGGCGAATAGCTCCTCCTTGGAGGAGAAGTAATTGTAAAGCGTGGCCTTGGAGCCGCCGACTTTTGCGGCAATCGTCGACATCGAGGTCGCGGCATAGCCGTCGGCCAGAAAGGCCGCGTGGGCGATATCGATGATCGCGACCCGCCGGTCGTCCTTCCGGTCGTCTTTGCCATGCTTGGCGAGAATGGGCGCTCCCATGACCGTACCGTACAGTTTCTTCTTGACTCGACCGGACCATACAGGCGTACATCGCCAAACTCAATGACCGTACAGTACGGTTCTATTGGAGCGTGTGAGGGTGGCATGGCACAATCCCAAGGATTGGGCGGGGTTTTTCCTGGTGCGTCGGGATTGCGGGCCCGCGACGTCGTCATCGGCGTGGCGGTGGCTGTGGCCGTCATCCTGGCCGCAACGGCCTGTGCCCCGGACCTCGGGACGCCGCCCCAGATCGCGCCTGCCGGCTCCTACGAGACCGCCAGGAGCTTTACAGCCCCGGTCAAGGGCTGGCCTGAGGAGGCCTGGTGGAAGGCCTATAACGACCCGGTGCTCGACCGGCTGATCGATGAGGCGCTGGCCGGCTCGCCGGATCTGAAGATCGCCGAAGCGCGCCTGCGCGAGGCCGACGCCATGGCGCTCAATGCCCGCTCGGCGCTGTTCCCGACGATCACCGGCAACGGCGCCGTGCAGCCGACACGCGAGAGCCTCAACCAGGGATTTCCCAAGCAGTACCAGGTCCTGCTGCCGCATGGCTGGCACACGCAGGGCACGATCACGGCGAACCTCGATTACGAAATCGATTTCTTCGGCAAGAACCGCGCGGCGCTTGCTGCCGCGACCTCCGATGCGGAAGCGGCAGGGATCGATGTCGCCGAGGCGCAGGTGACGTTGTCGACGGCGGTCGCCAGCGCCTACGCCGATCTGATGCGTCTTTCGGCCGACCGCGCCGCGGCCGTCGAGATCGTGCGCATCCGCAAGGACAGCGCGGCGCTCGTGGCCGATCGCGTGCGCGAGCAGCTCGAGAATACGGGACAGGCGAGCGAAGCCAATTCGCGGGTCGCCTCCGCCCAGGTGGATGTCGACACGATCGACGGGCAGATCGCGCACACGCGCGATGAAATCGCGGCACTGCTCGGCAAGGGACCGGACCGCGGTCTCGACGTGGCCTTGCCGGGTGATATCCACCCGAAGGCCTTCGGCTTGCCGCCGACACTGGCCGTCGATCTCATCGGCCGCCGTCCCGACATCGTGGCCGCCCGCCTGCGTACGGAAGCCGCCGCTTCGCGCATCGACGAAGCCCATGCGGACTACTATCCCAACATCGACCTCAGCGCCTATTACGGCGTGCAGTCGCTCGACATCGCGAGCCTGCTGCAAAAGGATTCGATGATCGGCCAGGTGGGCCCCGCGATCCATCTGCCCATTTTCGACGGCGGCAAGATCGAAAGCGGCTATCGCAATGCGCGCGCCGAATATGACGAGTCCGTCGCGACCTACGACAGGACGCTGACCCACGCGCTGCAGGACGTCGCCGATGCGGCGGCCGATTGCCGCGAGTTGCAGATCGAACTCGTGCATGCGCGCGCGGCGCTTGCGGAAAGCGAGAACGCCTATCGCATTGCGACGCTCCGCTACAAAGGCGGCCTGTCGCGTTATGTCGACGTCCTCACCGCGGAAGACACGCTTGCCACGCTGAAACGCCAGGTCGCCGATTTCGAAGCGCAGGCTTTCGCCCAGGACGTGGCGCTGGTGCGCGCGCTGGGCGGCGGCTTCGTCGTCAAATCCTAATTTGGAGCATCTTATGTCGGACGCCAGAGCAACCACTTATCCTCCGCGCGATGTCCGCGGCTTCCTCGGCGCGCCGGCGGGGCTGACGGACAGCGAGGCGCGGAAATGGCTGCGACAGCGCCTGTTCGTGATCCTGGGTGTCGTCGTTCTCGCGGCGGCGATCGTCGCGGGAACGTGGTGGTACATCGTGTCGTCGCGCTACGTGTCGACGGACGACGCCTATGTCGATGCGTCCGTCGCGGAGATCACGCCGCAGATCGACGGGCTCGTCCGCAGCGTGCCCGTGAACGACACGCAGAGCGTGAAGCGCGGGCAGGTCCTCGTCGTCATCGATCCGGTGGACGAGCAGATCGCGGTCGCGCAGGCGGAAGCGAATTACGGCCAGGCCGTGCGGCGTGTGGAGCAATATTTCGCCAATGCCGCGGCCGCATCGGCACAGGTAGCGTCGAAACGCGCCGACCTCCAGCGTGCGCAGCTCGATTACAAACGCCGCGCGGCGCTCGCCTCGACGGGCGCCGTTTCGGGCGACGAGTTGACCACGGCCAAGAATGCACTCGATACGGCTGCGGCGGGCCTGGACGAAGCGCAACGCCAACTGATGTCGCAGCAGGCGCTGATCCACGGCGCATCGGTGCAGAACAATCCGGAAGTGATGGCGGCGAGGGCGCAACTCGCGGCGGCGCGCCTTGCTCTGTCGCGTACCGTCATTCGCGCGCCTGTCGACGGCATCGTGGCGCAGAACCAGGTGCAGATCGGACAGCGCGTGCAGGTCGGGACGCAACTCATGACCGTCGTTCCGCTCGCGCAGGTCTATGTCAATGCGAATTTCAAGGAGAGCCAGCTCCGACGCGTGCGCATCGGCCAGCCGGTGACGCTGACTTCCGATCTCTACGGTTCCGGCGTCGTCTTCCATGGCCGCGTGGCGGGCGTGGGCGGCGGAACGGGGTCCGCGTTCGCCGTCATCCCGGCGCAGAACGCGACGGGCAACTGGATCAAGGTCGTGCAGCGCCTGCCGGTGCGCGTGGCGCTCGATCCCGACGAGCTTGCCGCGCATCCGCTGCGCGTCGGGCTTTCGATGGACGCGACGATCGACATCGCGCACTGACCAATGGCGCAGGCAAACGCAGCGGCGGCGGCGGACGGACCCGAAGTCATCCACGGGCCGCAGCTGATCATCGCAATCGGCGTGCTCGCCATGGCGAATTTCATGGCGATCCTCGACATGACGATCGTCAACGTCGCCGTGCCACATATCGCCGGCAGCCTTGCGGTCGCGTCCAACGAAGGCACATGGACGATCACGTCCTATTCCGTGGCCGAAGCCATCATGGTGCCGTTGACCGGCTGGCTGGCGCAGCGCTTCGGCGCCGTGCGCGTGCTTGCGATATCGGCGCTGGGCTTCGGATTCTTCTCTGCGATGTGCGGGTTTTCGACCTCGCTCGGCATGCTGGTCGTCGCACGAGTCCTGCAGGGCGCCTGCGGCGGCCCGCTCATGCCGATGTCGCAGACGCTCATCCTGCGCATCGCGCCCAAGCGCCACACCAACATCGCGCTCGGTCTGTGGACCATGACCACCATTCTGGCGCCGGTGGCGGGACCGATCCTGGGCGGGACCATAACCGACGGCGCCGGCTGGCCATGGGCGTTCTACATCAACGTGCCCGTGTCGATCCTGTGCGCCTTCCTCGTCTGGAGATTGCTCGGCTCCCGCGAGACGCCGAGAGCCAGGCTGCCGGTCGATTATGTCGGCTTCGCGTTGCTTGTCCTCTGGGTCGGCGCCCTGCAGGTCATGCTCGACAACGGGCAGGACAAGGACTGGTTCGCCTCCAGCTTCATCGTGGCGCTCGCGATCGTTGCGGCAATCGGCTTTGTGGCCTTCATCATCTGGGAGCTCACCGACGAACACCCGATCGTCGACTTGCGCGTCTATCGAAGCGGCGGCTTTGCGCTGGCGTCCCTCGCGATGGCTTTCGTCTTCGGTTCCTTCTTTGCGTCCGTCGTGCTCATACCGCTCTGGCTGCAGTCCAATATGGGCTACACCGCCACGTGGGCGGGCTACGTCGTCGCCTTCAATGGCGTCTTCGGCGTGGTGATGGCGCCGATAGCGGCGCTTCTGATTTCACGCGTCGACCCGCGTGCGCTGATGTCGACCGGTCTTGCGATCATCGCGGCGACGACAGTCTACCGTATGACGTTCGCGCAGAACATGACGTTCGGAGAGCTCATTCCGCCGCAGCTGGCTTTCGGCCTCGGCATGCCGCTCTTCTTTGTGCCGCTGATGTCGGTATCGATGGCCATGGTGCCGCCGGACAAGACCGCCACGGCCGCGGGCCTCATCAACTTCCTCCGCTCCATGTCGGGCGCATTCGCGACCGCGATCGTGACCACGATGTGGTCGGACGATGCAACGCGCGATCGCGTGCAGCTTGTCGGCGAGATCAAGAAACCGCACGACGTTCTCATGAAACTGGGCGGCACGCCCCATCACATGGGCCAGGCCCTGCAGAAGCTCGACGGCATGGTCGAAAGCCAAAGCGTCATGCTCGCGACCAACCGGACATTCCTCGAGATCGGCGTGATCGTGGCCTGCGTGTCGCTCGGCGTCTGGCTGTTGCCCAGGCCGCGCGGCCCCATGCGATTGCCTGTCGGCGGGCACTAGACGTTTTATTTTGTCGCGGTGCTTTAGATATCGAGCTCGCACCACACCGGCACGTGGTCGGACGGCTTCTCGCGGCCGCGCACATGCTTGTCGATCTTGCAGGCTTTGAGACGGTCGACCGCCTGCGGCGAGAGCAGGATGTGATCGATGCGGATGCCGTGGTCTTTCTGCCAGGCGCCCGCCTGATAGTCCCAGAACGTGTATTGCTGCGTCTCCGCGTGGCAGGCGCGGAAGGCGTCCGTGTAGCCTTCATACTCGATCCGCCGCATGGCCGCGCGCGATTCCGGCTGGAACAGCGCGTCGTCGAGCCACGCTTTCGGATCGTAGCAGTCGACGTCCGTGGGAATGATGTTGAGATCGCCCATCAGCGCCACGGGCTCTTCGAGCGCCAGCAGGTCTCTGGCATGCACGGCGAGGCGGTCGAGCCAGGCGAGCTTGTAGCGGAATTTGTCGGTGCCGACGGGGTTGCCGTTGGGCGCGTAGATCGAGGCCACGCGGATGGCGCCGTGCTCGGTCGTCACCACGGCTTCGAGATAGCGCGCATGGTCGTCGCCGTCGCCGCCCGGCAGGCGCGGGGTGATGTCTTCCATGGGACGCTTCGACAGGATCGCCACGCCGTTATAGGTCTTTTGTCCGTGTACGGCGCAATTATAGCCGAGACTTTCGAATGCCTCGCGCGGGAACTGATCGTCGGTGCATTTCAGCTCCTGCAGCACGACGACGTCCGGCGAGGCTTCCTTCAGCCATTGCGTGGCTGCGTCCACGCGCGTTCTGACCGAATTGACGTTCCAGGTGGCGAGCTTCATCGGGGCCTGCGATCCGTCATTTGGTGATATGGAAGGGAACCGCTGGCGCCTCGCAGCGCTCGACGCGGTCGCGCCCGAGCCCCAGTCTGGGAAGATCGGCTTTCCAACATTCGTCGAAGACGGAGCAATAGCACAGGACCAGGCTCATGGACGGGCTGATGCGCGCTTTGTCGAGCCGGTCGCGGAGAGCCTGATTGTTGGGCCCTTTGTCGAGCCCGAAAAGCTCCACGCGCTCTCCAGCGCGAAGCACCTGGACGGAACTTGTTTCGTAATCGGTGCGGTGCGGATCGTATTTGTCGCCGCAGCAGGCTGCGAGGAAATCATAGGGATTGCGATACGCCACGCCTTTCCATTTCAACTCTATAGTCTCGATTTTGGCCGGCCCCACGCCCTTGTTGGCGATGCCGAAGTAAATTGTGTCATTTGGATCGTGCCCCGTCGCGTAGGCCACGAAGGGCCAGGAATTCGCCTGAACGAGCTGCGCATTCGCTTCCGCCATGCGCTCGAGCGTCCGGCTGTGCACGATGGTGATGATCAGCGACGTCAGCGAAATCAGGATCGCGGACAGGGCTATCGCGAGGTCAAGCCAGTTCAGGCCTGTCTTGTGGTGCTCGTGATGGTGAGGCTGTTCGGGCTCAAGGCTCATGATGCGGTGCTCGACTCCCCAAGTCGGTTCTTAACCTATTTTCGTCGTGCCGCAGGAATTAGAGGCGAAATTAGACTGAGAAGCTCGTGCCGCAGCCGCAGGACGACGTGGCGTTGGGATTGTTGACCTTGAAGGACGCGCCGATCAGGTCGTCGACGAAATCGATCTCGGCGCCCTTGAGGAAATCGAGCGAGACGGGATCGATGAGCACCACCGCGCCGTCGCGCTCGATGACGAGGTCTTCGTCGAGTCGCGAATCATCGAGCGCAAAATTGTACTGAAAGCCCGAACAGCCGCCGCCGGTCACCGCGACCCTGAGCATCGCCGGCTGGGGCTCGGAACGCAAAATTTCCGCAATCCGCTTGGCGGCGCGGGCGGATACGGTCACGGGACTGGCCAACGCAAGGCTCATCGGATTTCCAAGTCCAAAGGATATGCCTATGTAATGTGTCCAGGGGGTTGAGAAAAGGCCGTGGACACCGAAGGACGACCACCCGGCAGGCTGATCGGGCCGCTGTTCGAGCCGCCCGCGGCCAAGGCTGCCTTCGCGACGGTGCCGTCTTCGAGCCGCGGCCGCTATTTCGAAGAGGCGGAAAGTCCCACGCGGACCTGCTACCAGCGCGACCGCGACCGCATCATCCACGCAACCGCCTTCCGCCGGCTGAAGCACAAGACGCAAGTCTTCGTGCAGCACGAGGGCGACTATTTCCGTACGCGGCTGACCCATTCGCTCGAAGTGGCACAGATCGCGCGCTCGGTGGCGCGGCTCCTCGCACTCGACGAAGATCTCGCCGAAGCGGTGGCGCTGGCGCACGACCTGGGACACACGCCGTTCGGTCACGCAGGCGAAGAAGCCTTGAGCGCCGCCACGGAGAGTTGCGGCGGTTTCGATCACAACGCGCACGCCCTGAAGCTCGTGACGTCGCTCGAGCATCGCTACGCCGATTTCGACGGACTCAATCTCACCTGGGAGACGCTCGAAGGTCTCGTCAAACACAATGGTCCGCTCGACGGGGCACTGCCGGGGCCGATCGCGTCCTTCGATCAGCGCTGGCCGCTCGACCTGCACACCTGGCCGGGCCTCGAAGCGCAGATCGCCGCCATCGCCGACGACATCGCCTATGTGAACCACGACATCGACGACGGACTGCGCGCGGGCCTCTTCACCGTGGACGAACTGGCGGGCGCGCCGCTGGTCGGCCCTTATGTCGCGGAAATCTCGGCACGCTATGGCGGCCTCGAATTCAGCCGGCTCGTGGGCGAGATCGTCCGTAGACTGATGAGTGCGCTGATCGGCGATCTGGTGGCCGAGACGGGCGAAAGGCTGGGCGAAACGAACCCGAAATCGGCGGCGGACATCCGTGCCCATCTGGGCGCCACGGCGGCTTTTTCCTCGCCCATGTCGGACGCGGTGACGGCGCTCAAGGGCTTCCTGTTCGCCCGCATGTACCGCCATCCCCGGGTCATGCATTCGATGAATGCCGCCAAACGCGTGGTGGGGGAGCTTTTCGACGCCTTCACGGCCGATCCGGCGCTTTTGCCGCGGGATTGGGGGGCGCTGTGCCCAAGACCCGGCGAGGCGGCCACGGTCTCGGTCGTGCGCGATTACATTGCTGGCATGACCGACCGTTTCGCACTACAGGAATACAAGCGGGTCTTCCACACGGAAATCGCCCTATGAGCCTGTCGGACCGTCGTGATTCGGTCTGGGCAGGGTGCTAGGGTAGACCCCATCCAGATTCGGTGAGAGGCATGGCCAAGTTCGAACGCTATGACGCGCGGGACGACGCCCGCATATTCGACGGCGGCGAGATCGAAGACGAAGACGAGGAAGGTTCGCGCCTGCCTTTGCTGCTCGTCATCGGTCTTCTCGTCGTCGCGGCGTTCGGCGGCGTGGTGTGGCTTGCTTACACGCAAGGCGTGCAGCGCGGACGCGCCGATGCGCCGCGCATGCTGGTCGCCGCGGCCGGGCCTGTGAAAGACGCGCCCGCCAACCCGGGAGCCACCGCGACGCCGTTCACCGGCCTCAAGATCTACCAGCAGCCGGCGCCGCCGGAAGACCAGGACGTGGAGGCCACGCCGCAACCGCCGACGCCGAAGGCCGCCGAAACGCCGGCGCCCGCACCCGTGAAAATCGCGGCGACAGCGACTGCGCACGGCGCGCCAGCGGCAACGAAAGTCGCACAGACGCAAACGCCGCCTGCGGTCGCGACCCAGCCGCCGCGTGCGCTGCATCCCGCAACCTCCGATTCCATTCCGGCTTTGAAGCCAGCGAACCTGCCGCCGCCGCCACCGAAGGCTGTGCAGACGCAAGCGCCGAAGCCTGCCAAACCCGTTGCGGTCGCCACGACGGAGCCAACGGCCGCGCATGCCGGCGCCGGCCCCGCGCTTCAGATCGGCGCCTACAAATCGGAAGACGAAGCGAACGCAGCGTGGAAGGCGTTCGTGCGCAAGCATGCGATGGCGAGCGCTTATCAGTCCGATATCCGGAAAGTCGATCTGGGGGACAAGGGCGTCTGGTATCGTCTGCGTCTGGGGACGTTCGCGGACAAATCGGCGGCCGTCGCATTCTGCGACAAGCTGAAGGCCGATGGCGGCAATTGCTTCCTGGCCCGATAGATCCGCGCGAGTGTTGAAGGGGTGTTCATGCGTACGCGGGCCATCTATGGCTGCTCCGGCACGGCGCTTACCGACGACGAACGCGCGTTTTTCGGCGGCGCCCAGCCCTGGGGCTTCATCCTTTTCGGCCGCAACGTCGCGGATCGCGAACAGGTGCGGCGTCTGGTGGAGTCCTTGCGCGCGACCGTGAACGATCCCAAGGCGCCGGTGCTGATCGACCAGGAAGGCGGGCGAGTCGCGCGCCTGAAGGCGCCGGTGTGGAAAGAACGGCCGGCCGCAGCCCTGTTCGGCGCGCTGCACGACATAGCGGCTGAAGCGGCCACGGAAGCGGCCTATCTGCATGCGCGCCTGATCGCACACGATCTCTTCGAGCTCGGCATCAATGTCGACTGCATGCCGGTGCTGGACGTACCCGTCGAAGGCGCCGACGACGTCATCGGCGACCGCGCACTGTCGCATGACCGCGCCGTCGTGGTCGATCTCGGGCGTTCGCTGATCGAAGGGCTGACCGACGGGGGCGTGCTCCCGGTGATGAAGCATGTGCCCGGCCACGGCCGCGCCACAGCCGATTCGCATCTGGCGCTGCCGCGCGTGGCCACGCCCCGCGACGAACTCGGCGTGACCGATTTCGTGCCCTTCCGGGGACTGGCCGATTGCCCGATGGCCATGACGGCGCATGTGGTCTATGAGGCGATAGACCCGAAGCGGCCGGCCACCACCAGCCCACGCGTCGTCAACGAGGTCATCCGCGGCGAAATCGGGTTCGAAGGGCTGTTGATGTCGGACGATCTTTCCATGAAGGCGCTGGACGGGCCGCTGGCCGCGCGTGCGAAGGCCGCGCAGTTCGCCGGCTGCGACATCGTCCTTCATTGCAACGGCGGCATGGACGAAATGCGCGACGTGGCGAAGGAAGCAAAGGCCTTGGAAGGCGCTGCGCTCAAGCGCGCGAATGCGGCGCTCGCCCATCTCGTGGCGCCGCAGGACTTCGATGCGCAGGCGGGCGAGGCCAGGCTCGCATCACTCTTGGGGACGAAGGCATGAGCGAGTTCGTCGACACGTTCGAAGAGATGGAAGCCCACGCGGCGACGCCCGACAACGCGCTGGTGGTGACCGTCGACGGCTTCGAAGGCCCGCTCGATCTTCTGCTCGCGCTGGCGCGGACGCAGAAAGTCGATATTTCAAAGATATCGGTCTTGAAGCTCGCCGACCAATATCTCGAATTCATCGAGCGGGCGAAGCGTTTCAATCTCGAGCTCGCGGCGGATTATCTCGTGATGGCGGCCTGGCTCGCCTATCTCAAATCGCGCCTCATGCTGCCGCAACCGAACGCACAGGACGGCGAGCCGACGGCAGACGAGATGGCGGCGCGGCTTCGCTGGCGCCTGCAGCGGCTCGATGCCATGCGCGAGGCTGCCGCCCGCCTCATGGCCCGCGACCGCCTCGGCCGCGAGGTTTTCGCGCGCGGTGCGCCCGAGCCCGTCAAAGTGGTCAAGCTTTCGACCTACACCGACACGCTCTACGACCTGCTCACGGCCTATGCGACGCAGCGGCTGAAGAAGGTGGGCGGCAAGACCTACAAGCCTGTCCACATGCCCGTTCTCCTCATCGAGGAGGCGCGGGAGCGAATCGAGCGTATGCTGGGACGGATCGGCAACTGGAGCGGTCTATCCAACCTGCTGCCGATCGACTGGCAGGGCGGCCAGCGCCGCCGCTCGGCCCTGGCGAGCACGCTGCTCGCCTGCCTCGAATTGACGCGTGACGGACGGCTCGAATTGCGCCAGTTGAAGCCGTTCGACGAAGTGTATGTAAAAGACAAGGCGCCGGAGGGCGTGGCATGAATCGTGTGGTCCGTTTGGTCGAGGTGTCCGCCGAGATCGTGTCCGAGACCGAAGAGGAGCAACAGGCCCCGATGGAAGGGCTCAATCCCGAACATCTGCGCATGCTGGAGGCGATCCTGTTCGCGGCGTCCGAACCGCTGACGGCGAAGGCGCTGGCCACATCGCTGCCGCAGGGCGCGGACGTGCCGGGATTGCTCGCCGAACTTCAGCGCTTCTATGAACTGCGCGGCGTAAACCTCGTCTGCGTCGCGGAAAAATGGCAATTCCGCACGGCGCCCGATCTCGCCTTCCTGCTGCGCAAGGAACAGCCGGAGCAGAAGCGTCTGTCGCGCGCGGCGATCGAAACGCTGGCCATCGTCGCCTATCACCAGCCCGTCACGCGCGCCGAGATCGAAGACATCCGCGGCGTCGCTGTCTCCAAGGGCACGCTCGACGCACTGATGGAGGTGGGCTGGGTGAGGATCAGAGGCCGCAAGCGCACGCCCGGCCGCCCCGTCACTTACGGCACGACGGACGAATTCCTCGTCCATTTCGGCCTCGAAAACGTCGGCCATCTTCCGGGTACGGACGAATTGAAGGCCGCGGGCTTCCTCGACGCGCTGCCGCCGCAAGGCTTCGATGTGCCGAACCCGTCGGATCAGCTGGGTGTCGATGAGGATCCGTACGAAGGCGGCGAAGAAGTGCTCGCCACGGGCTCCGAAGACCCGATGGGGTGATGCGGTTCCTTCACCGTCATGGCCCGCAAATGCGGGCCACCCAGTTGAGGCTTTCGTGAACATCAAAGATTGAACCGCAGCGCCTTAGCTTTGTTCGCTTGGGCGGATGTCACCTAGGTGGCCCGCATTTGCGGGCCATGACACTGCTTTTTGATTTCTCTCGCTACTCCGCCTTCGTCGCGCTCACCAAACGCTCTGAGTGCAGCAGTCCCACCGGCTTCCGGTGATAGCCGCCCTTCAAGACCACGAGCCGCAGAAACCCGCCCTGCATCTTGTCCAGCGCGCGCGAGAGATGGTCTTCGTCGCTGATCGTGTCGGTGGCGGCGAGGCCGTTGATGGCGCGCAGGTTGGCGCTGTTGGCGTGATCGGCGAAAACGTCGACGATGTGCCGCGCGATGAGGACTTCCGCATCGTCGCCGGTGAAGTCGTTCTTCACGCGCAGGCTGGGGATGTAACCCACGAACTCGTTGTGCTTGTCGACCAGGATCAGATGCACGAAGTTCGGCTGCTGCTTGAGCGCCAGGAATATCCGTTTGAGCGTGACCGGATTGAAGGTCTTGTTGCCGTCCTTGGCTTCCTTGATCGTCACCACGACGTCCTTGTCGAGGTAGTTCGCCGGGTTTTTGACGATGTCGAGATCGTCGACGACGGTGTCGCAACGGATCGAAAGCTGCACCGCGCCGTCGCTTTTCGGAAAGCCGTCGATCAGGCCTTTGACGTCGCGGATGCGCTTTGAGAGGAATTTTTCGCGCGGGGTTTTGTCGGTCGGTGTATCGACCAGGACGCGCGTCAACACCGACACGGCGGCGCCGATGCAAAGGGCCGCGGCCACCATCATCAGAATTTCGGGCGACACGCGCACGCCGAAATAAAATGCGGCCATCACCGCACTTGCCGCAACGGCCCCCGCCGCGGCCGACACCAACACCTTACCCATACGCCAACATCCCCTCCGGCTGTTGTGGCCGGCCATTGCGAACGATGATAATCGAGGGTTTTGGCGAGGTCACGCGATGATCCCAAATTAGGTCTTGCGCGGTTAACCAAAACAAGGCAGCCAAGCCCGAACCAAGGAGACTCCCATGGCAGCGACGGAAACCGTAATCGTGGCAGGCGCGCGGACGCCGATGGGAAGCTTCCAGGGCGAGCTCGCATCCGTGACGGCGCCGGAATTGGGCGCGGCCGCGATCAAGGCGGCCATCGAACGTGCGGGCATCGCAGCGTCCGATGTTTCCGAAACGCTGATGGGCAATGTGTTGCCCGCGGGATTGGGTCAGGCGCCGGCGCGGCAGGCGTCGCGCTTCGCAGGTCTTCCCGACGACGTGCCATGCACGACCATCAGCAAAGTCTGCGGCTCCGGCATGAAGGCCGTGATGATCGCAAGCGATCAGCTGGCGCTCGGGCGCGCCGACATCATCGTGGCGGGCGGCATGGAGTCGATGACGAACTCGCCCTATCTGCTGCCCAAGGCACGCGGCGGCTATCGCCTGGGACACGGCGAGGTGAAGGATCATATGTTCCTCGACGGCCTCGAGGATGCTTACGAGCATCGCCTGATGGGCACCTACGCCGAAGATGCTGCGCGGCATTATCAGTTCACGCGCGTCGAGCAGGATGCGTATGCGACGGAGTCGCTTAAGCGGGCGAAGCGCGCGCAGGATGATGGTTCGTTCGCGGACGAGATCGTGGCGGTGAAATTCTCCGGCAAGGGCGGCGAGGTCGCAGTCGCCTTGGACGAACAGCCGCGCAGAGCCGACCCTGCCAAGATCCCCACTTTGAAGCCGGCCTTTGCGAAGGACGGCACAGTCACGGCGGCCAATTCGTCGTCGATTTCTGACGGCGCCGCGGCGCTGGTGCTGGCGCGCGGCGACGTGGCGGCCAAACGCGGTCTCAAACCGATCGCGCGCATCGTGGCGCAGGCCAGCCATGCGGGCGAGCCGCGCTGGTTTACGACAGCGCCGGTCGGCGCGATCTCCAAAGTGCTGAAGCTCGCCGATTGGCGCGCGGAGGATGTCGATCTCTTCGAGGTCAATGAAGCCTTCGCCAATGTGGCGATGATCGCCATGCGCGATCTCTCGCTGCCGCACGAGAGGGTGAATGTCAACGGCGGCGCCTGCGCGCTCGGCCATCCCATCGGCGCCTCGGGCGCCCGCATCATCGTGACGCTGCTGAACGCACTCAAGCGGCGCGGCAAGAAACGCGGCGTAGCCTCGCTCTGCATCGGCGGCGGCGAAGCGACGGCGATTGCGCTCGAACTGCTCTAAGACATGGCCATCATCAAATCCGCCATCCTGCCGTCGAGTGCGCCGTTCAAGGCGAATGCGCAGGCCATGGGCGCGCTGGTCGACGAACTGAAATCGCGGCTGGCGACGGCGGCCCTGGGCGGCGACGAGCGCTCGCGCGAGCGACACAAAGCCCGCGGCAAGCTTCTGCCGCGCGAACGCGTGGAAGGTCTCGTCGATCCCGGCACGCCGTTTCTCGAACTGTCGCCGCTGGCCGCGTTCGGGATGTACGAAGGCGACATCCACGCCGCCGGCATCATCACGGGCATCGGCCGCATCTCGGGCCACGAATGTGTCATCGTCTGCAACGACGCGACGATCAAGGGCGGCACCTATTATCCGATCACGGTGAAGAAGCATCTCCGTGCCCAGGAGATCGCGCGCGAGAACAACCTGCCGTGCGTCTATCTTGTGGACTCCGGCGGCGCGAACTTGCCGAACCAGGCGGAGATATTCCCCGACAAGGAGCATTTCGGCCGCATCTTCTACAATCAGGCGACCATGTCCGGCCTGGGCATCCCGCAAATCGCCTCCGTCATGGGCTCGTGCACGGCGGGGGGCGCGTATGTACCGGCGATGTCGGACGAAACCATCATCGTCAAAGGTCAGGGGACGATCTTCCTGGGCGGCCCGCCGCTGGTGAAAGCCGCGACCGGCGAAGTGGTGACGGCGGAGGAACTGGGCGGCGCGGACGTGCACGCGCGCATCTCGGGCGTCGCCGATCACTACGCGCACGACGACCATCATGCGCTCGCCATCGTCCGGCGCATCGCCGGTAATCTCAATCGTGCGAAACAGCCCAACATCCCGATCGAGGCGCCGCACCCGCCGTTCTACGACCCCGCGGAGCTCGACGGCATCGTGCCGCAGAGCCTCGCCACGCAATACGATGTGCGCGAAGTGATCGCGCGGCTGATCGACGGTTCGGATTTCGACGAATTCAAAAGCCTCTACGCCAGAACGCTGGTGACGGGTTTTGCGCGCATCGAAGGCATGCCCGTCGGAATCATCGCCAACAATGGCATCCTGTTCTCGGAATCCGCGCTCAAGGGTGCGCACTTTATCGAGCTGTGCTGCCAGCGCCGCGTGCCGTTGCTGTTCCTGCAGAACATCGCGGGCTTCATGGTCGGCAAGAAATACGAAGCGGGCGGCATCGCGAAAGACGGCGCCAAGCTTGTGACGGCGGTGGCAAGCGCCGCGGTGCCGAAGATCACCGTGATCATCGGCGGCTCTTACGGCGCCGGCAATTACGGCATGTGCGGCCGCGCCTTCGATCCGCGCTTTCTGTTCACCTGGCCAAACTCGCGCATCTCCGTCATGGGCGGCGAGCAGGCCGCGAGCGTGCTGGCGACGGTCAGGCGCGACGGTCTCGAGGCGCGTGGCGAAAGCTGGAGCGCGGACGACGAAGATGCATTCAAGGCGCCGATCCGCGCGCGCTACGAGGAAGAGGGCAATCCCTATTTCGCCACCGCGCGGCTTTGGGACGACGGCATCATCGCACCGGCGGACACGCGCCGCGTGCTCGCGCTGGCGTTATCGGCCTGTTTCAATTCCCCGATAGAAAAAACGTCATACGGCGTGTTCCGCATGTAATCGCGAAACCGTATGGTTATCGGGGCGTTAACCTCGAGTTGAATGGTCGTTTTGGGGGTCTGTCATGCACGATCTTATGTACTACCTGCATGTTATCATTGATTTTTTCCGAGAAGGCTTTCGCGAGGGCTTTGCCCGCGTCAACGCCGTCCTGGGTCTGGTCATCGCACTGATTGCCGCCTTCATGATGCCGGCCTGGAACAGGGTCTGGGCGATCACGCTGGGTGCAACGGTGGTCGCCCTTCTCGCCCTTTGGGCACTTCCGATCATCCAGGACCACGCGCCGTTCCGGCTGCCGTCCAATCTGATCGAAGTGTCCTATTGGCGCGAAGCCCTGGCACTTTATTTCGGCTTCCTCGTCGTCATCGCCGTTTTCTTTTTCCTCAAGACGACGGTGATGCCCAAAGGCGCCAAGGGCGGCGGCAAGCACTAAGCCGAACTGCGCACAGCTGCGAACGCGGAGGAGCCTCCTCCGCGTTTTCCGGCCCTTCCCACCACCCTGAAAACCGCCTAAGCATTTTGCCTCGCGCCCGGTTCGAGGCAGGATGAGTCAGCCACCGCAATTCAACGTCGTCACCATCAGCGCGTCGCCGCGGCTGAAGTGGCTCGGCTGCGCCGGCTGTCTGTTCGCCATCTTCGTCATGGGCGGTATCATCGGCGTGCTTCTATTCGGCTGGAAAACGCTTCTCGGGATGTGACGGCGCAGGATGACGCGTCCTTTTTCTTCGCTTCTCATTGCCAATCGCGGCGAGATCGCGATCCGCATCATGCGCACGGCCAAGCGCCTGGGCATCCGCACGATCGCCGTCTACTCCGACGCGGACGCGCAAGCCGCCCATGTCGCGGAAGCGCGCGAAGCCGTGCGCATCGGCCCGCCGCCGCCGCGCGAGAGCTATCTCAAGATCGACGCGATCATCGCTGCAGCCAAGACCACGCGCGCCCAGGCTATCCATCCGGGTTATGGCTTTCTTTCCGAAAACGCGGAATTCGCCGAAGCCTGTGCTGCGGCCGGCATCGTGTTCATCGGGCCGCCGCCCGAAGCGATCCGCGCCATGGGCCTCAAGGACCGCGCCAAGGATCTGATGGCGAAAGCGGGCGTCGCCGTCGTGCCGGGTTATCAGGGCGACGATCAGTCGGAAAAACATCTGGCGAAGGAAGCGGCGCGCATCGGCTTTCCAGTGCTGATCAAGGCGGTCGCCGGCGGCGGCGGCAAGGGCATGCGCCGCGTGGAAGCGGCGGCGGAATTCGCAAGCGCGCTGGAAGGCGCAAAACGGGAAGCGCAATCGGCCTTCGGCGACGCGCGCGTGCTGGTCGAGAAATACGTGACACGGCCGCGCCACATCGAGATGCAGGTGTTCGCCGACAAGCACGGCCAGTGCGTGCATCTCTTCGAACGCGACTGCTCGCTGCAGCGCCGCCATCAGAAGGTGATCGAGGAAGCGCCGGCGCCCGGCATGAGCGCCGAGATGCGCGCCAAGATGGGCGAGGCGGCCGTCAAAGCCGCGAAGGCCGTTGGTTATGTCGGCGCGGGGACGGTGGAATTCATCGCCGACGCTTCGCAGGGCCTCAGGAGCGACCGCTTCTGGTTCATGGAAATGAACACGCGGCTGCAGGTGGAGCATCCCGTCACCGAAGCCATCACCGGGCTCGATCTCGTCGAATGGCAATTGCGCGTGGCGGCGGGCGAGCCATTGCCCAAGAGCCAGGACGAGCTCTGTATCAACGGGCACGCCGTCGAGGCGCGTGTCTATGCCGAGGATCCCGACAAGGGCTTTCTGCCTTCGATCGGCAAGCTCGAGCGCCTGTGCCTGCCGGCCGGCATCGAAGACATTCGCGTCGATGCGGGCGTGCGCGAAGGCGATACGGTGACGCCTTACTATGATCCCATGATCGCCAAGGTGATCGGCTGGAGCGAAACGCGCGAAGGCGCCGCGGCCGTTCTTGCCGAAGCGCTGGCCGGGACGGAAATCGCCGGCGTCCGCACCAACACCGGATTCCTCGTGCGCGCGCTGCGCGATCGCGATTTCCTGAGCGGCGATATCGACACGGATTTCATCGACCGCCATCGCGCCAACCTGATCCTGGAACGCACGCGTGTACCCGCCGCGATCCTCGCCCGCGCCGGCTGCTTCCTTGTCGAAGAGCGCTCGAAGGCGCGGACCAACTACGATCCCTGGGGCGCGCAGGACGGCTTCCGCCTGTCGGGCGAGGCGCGCGAAAGCCTGGTCTTCGCCCCCGGTGGCGCGCGCGAGACCGTGGAGATCGTGCATCACCGAAGCGGCGGGCTGTCGATCTACGTCGCCGGCAAGAAGACCGAACCGTCGGCCCGCGCGGTCGCGATGCGGCTTTCCTCCGGCGATATCGCGGTGATGGACGAGGGCGAGACTTTCGTGTTGCCGCTGTTCGATCCCTTTGCAGCGACCGACATCGCCGGGGGGGCGGCCGAGCGCCTTTCGGCGCCCATGCCGGGCAAGATCGTGCAGGTTTTCGTCAAGCCCGGCGATCGCGTGACGCGCGGCATGCCGCTGGCCGTCCTTGAAGCCATGAAGATGGAGCATACCTTGGCCGCACCGGGCGACGCGCGGATCGAAGCCGTCGACGTGGCCCAGGGCGATCAGGTGGGCGAGGGCGCCGTGGTCGTGCGTTTCACCAAGCCGGAAAAACCAAAGGCCGCGTAAGTGACGCTTCATCTCATCAAGCTTTGTGTCGGTGTCGACACGCTCGACGAATTGGCGCGGTGGCAGAAGAGCCGCCTAGCCGAGCTCAAGAAGAAGAAAAAGCCGCTCGAGCTCGTGCATGTGACGCGGCAGACGCCCAAGCGCGCCGAGGAGATCCTCGACGGCGGCTCGCTCTACTGGGTGATCAAGGGCCAGATCGCCGCCCGCCAGCGCATTCTCGCGCTGCGTCAGACGACGAAGAACGGCGTCCCCCATTGCGGTATCGTCTACGAGCCCAAGCTGGTCGCTACGGCGCGGCGCTCGCACCGTCCGTTCCAGGGCTGGCGGTATCTCAACGCCGCCGACGCCCCCGCCGACGCGCGCGAACTCAAAGGCGGCAAGGGCCTGCCGGAAGCGCTCAAGGCGGAGTTGTCGGAATTGGGATTGCTGTAGCGCGTTTCGCTTCAAAACCGCCGCAATCGTCGCGCAAAGATTCTCCATCGCTTTGTCTTGGGGGATTCTATGGGGCGGTGGGGACTGGCTTTGCTGGGTTGGGTTCTCGCAGCCTCGGCGGCGAATGCGGCCGGTTCTGATTTGGAGCCGGTCGCGAAAGCTCTCGCGATCGTTCGTGCGTCCAAGCCGATCAACGATGAGCGCGACGCCGGGCCAGAACTGAACGCCGTGAAAACGTCGCTGCGCCTCTGGGCCGAAAGCCGTTTCGAGAGGTTCAGGCCGTTTGTTCCGATTTCGGATGGCGCCTCCCGGTCTGCGACCGGCTTGGACACTTTGGAAGCGCAGCTGAATGCGGATCTGAAAAATGCCGATCTGACCTGCGATGGGGTGAAAGCGCCACTTGCGCGTTGTGGGGATCCGGGGGCGCCCGGCTACGGTCCACGCGAAAGTTCACGCGGATATGTGGGTGGCGTAACTCTCCAGTTCCTGGAAGACAACCGCTATTTGCTTCTGGAAACTACTGTCGGCGTCGTATGTGGATACGATGAATCTGCCTATCTCTACAAATGGCGAAATGCGCGCTGGCAGCTCATTCTCGCAGCGGAGACGAACGACTATCGCAAGGGGCGTTACGGGCCACAGGAATTGATCTCTGTCGAGGCTTCGCCGGCCAATGTGGCGTGGAACGAGCCGGCACGAAAACCGCCATTGGTCCTGACGCTGGGCTTCTCACCATGGTGCAGTTCAAATTGGCAGGCCCTCTATGTAAGGCTGTGGCGAGTCTCGCCGAGCACGGTCGCGCCAAAGCCATTGTTGGACATCTCGCCCACGCTGTTCATGGGAGATGAGCCCCGGGTCGCTGCAGGAAGCATCACTGCCGATGACGTTTTGATCCAGTTCGAAGGAAACAGCATCGACAGTGGCGAGCGGACCCATGTGCTGCACTATGCAATCGGCGAAAATGACCGTCTCGAAAGGATCGCGCCGGTCGCGCTCAATCCCCGCGACTTCGTCGACGAGTGGCTGACGTCGCCGTGGTCGGAGGCTGCAATGTGGTCCCGGACGCCACCGAAGCTTGAAGCATTTCATCGCTCGCACCACAAAGACTTCTTGCTCGGCGAATTCGACGGGGATGCAAAACGGTGCCGCAGCGACGATGCTCTCTGGCAGATCGGATTTGCGGCGAATGGCGAGAAGGATGATACGGGCGAGACGTTCTATTATCTCGTGCGCTGGGACGCCCCTTATCGCTTCACATTGGAAGCCGTCCGCGACAGGTCGTTTGCAGGTTGCGATATCCCTGCAAAATCGCCGGACACATTCGGCACGTTGTTTCCTTTGCAGGATTGGCGGCGCTGATTTGCGTCATGATTTCGGATCGTCGCTAACGTAGCGTCTGTGTCTTTGTTCCCGTCTGAATTTCCAAATCGCTGCGTGCAATGGCGGCCGCTTTCCCGTGATCGACGGCTTGTGACCGCGGCCCAGGGCTCTGCTCGGAACTTGATATCCGAGACGTTCGTTCCTTGATCACGGGGTTTGGAGGACGCGCGGGACTCCCGCTGGGAAACCTGAATCACGGAGACGCACAACAATGAGAATCGGCTTTATCCTTTTGGGCGGCGTGGCCGCGATTGCGCTTCTGGGCGCGGCGGACATGCCCGCACTCGCACAATACGCGGGAAACCCTCCGCAATACTCGACGCCCGCGGAGCAGGCGCAAACGCAGCAATTGAACGAGCAGAATCTGAACGGCACGACGGAGTCGCCGGCCGAGCTGAACGGCGAAACGCAGTCGCAATACAATCGCCAGAACTATCCGAATACGAACAGTCCGACGGGCGGCTACTATTCGCAGAACACGAATCCGACGGGCAATTATTCCGGATATAGCCAGAACCCGCCGCAGCCCGTCGGTTCGCAGGACTACAATGCGAACCCATCGGGCAGCTTCGGTGGCTACTCCCAGAGCGGCCCCGCGCCGGCTTACGAACAGGGCGAGCAGGACCAGAATGCCGCCCCGCCGCCTGATGCTCAGCAGCAGCAATACGATCAGCAGATGCAGCAGTACCAGGAGCAGCAGCAGGACTATCAGAACCAGCGGCAGAACTACGACGCGCAGCGCGACCGCTACGAGCACAACATCCGCTGGTACGACCAGGCACGCTGGGCCTACGCCTATCCGGGCCCCGTCGTTTATGAATACGACGCGCCGCGCCTGATGCATCTCGACATGCTCGCCGAGCCGTCGCAGCAATTGGCGGACGTGCCGATCGAAGGTCCGAACGGCGTCTGGGTTGGCCGCATCCGCAATATCGAGACCGGGCCGGACGGACGTCCCGCGCGTATCGAAGTGGCGCTCAACCACCGCGTCTCGGTGTGGGTGAATCCCCGGCGGATCCGCTTCGATCCGAACGAACGCGTCGCCTTCACCAACCTGACGCGTGAAGATCTGTGGCAAATGCCGGGCGCCACCGTCGAAAGCTATCCGATGTAATTCGAACGGCCCAAGGGAAGACGGCGGACGGAGGCGCAAGTCTCCGTCCGTTTCCTCATGCGGGAACGGCTTCGGGTTTTGACGTAGCCAGCCTCAGGATCGAGGCGTAGTTCGGCTGGATTTCCATCCGCGGGCCGTAGCCTTTCGCCAGCAGCAGCCGATGCAGCTTCGGCAGGTTGTAGCAGGGCACGTACATCAGGAGATGATGGTCGACGTGATAGTTGACCCAATAGGGCGCGAGCACCGCGCGCTCGAACCATGATGCATACGTCGTCCGCGCATTGCGGAACGGATCGTTGTTGTCCGGCACGATAGCGTGCTCGGCAATGTTGCGCACGCGGGTGATGACCTGCTGCCAGGTGAGCAGCGGCAGGAGCCAGAACATCAGATAATAATGCGGCTTGCCGACGGCGGTGAGAATTGCCAGCAGCACGAGATTGGCGATGATCGGCCCGCCGAGCTTCTGGCGGAAACTAGCGAAGCGTTTGGCGAAAGGCTCGCCCGGCTTGCCCAGCGCCGCCCTGACCTGCGCGCGGCGCTGCTTGAAACCCGTCTGCCCCGTGATGTCGCGCACCATCTTGCGCCAGAAGCTCGTGCGCGTAATGGGAAACGGCGCCGACAGGCCGATGTCGGGATCGTCCGGCTGTTGCGTGTTGCGGTGATGGACGAGGTGGTAGTAGCGATAGCGGATCGTGTCGTTGAACACGGGATAGGCGCAGAGCCACTGGCTGATGGGGTCGTTCCAGGCCTTGGTGCGCATAAGTACGCCGTGCGCCGCATCATGCATGAGGATTGCAAGGCCCAGCTGGCGTCCGCCGATGAGGATGACGGCGACGACGAAGGTGAGCGGATTGGGCCAGAGGGCATAGAGCGCCATCGACGCGCCGATCACGAGCCACGCATGCGCGACGCACCAGAGGCCTCTCAAATCCGACCGCGCGCGAACCGACGCGGTTTCCTCGCGCGTGAAAGCCTCGTTGGTGTCGAAACGCGCAACCCGCATTCTCTAGCCCGTCATCTGCTTCGGATCGTAATAGAAGCGCTCTTCTGCGATCTTGTCACCCTGCCAGCGCTGATAGGCCAGTTCGTCCATCTTTCGCGTGGTGCCGTCAGGCGCGGTGAAGACGAAATTCCAGCGAATCACGACGTGGTCGCCGGAGCGGAAAGCCGGGCGCACGCAGTGCGAATCCACCTTGGCCCAAAGCTTCAGGAATTGTGCTTCGCGCCCGGCGAGCCCGCTGCGTCCTTTGCGCGGCTCGTCGTGATTTTCCTGCATGCTCGCGTCTTCGGCGTAGAAACGTTCAATCGCTTCCACATGCGCGTTGCTTTCCACAAGCGCGATGAAGGATTCGAGAGTGGCCTCGCTTGGCACGTTTCGCTCCACTGTCACGGGAACGAAAAATAAGAACCGCGTCAGCCCAAGTCAAACCGCGCCGGGCAGCCATGCGCCGGCGAGATAGGCCAGCGCGATGATCGCGCCGACGTCGCGGTTGGCGCGGAATATCTTCAGGCACAGGGCGGGATTGTCGATGTCGAGGCGGCGGACCTGCCAGAGAAGATGCGCGCCGGCGCCGAGCAGAAGGATCACAAATCCGGGATTGAAACGCGCGTCGGCCGTGAGAAACAGACACAGCGCCGCGAGGTAAAAGATTCCAATCCAGAGCCTGGACTGCGCTCCGAACAGGCGCGCCGTCGATTTCACGCCGATGAGCGCGTCGTCCTCCCTGTCCTGATGGGCGTAGATCGTGTCATAGCCGAGCGTCCAGAAGAAGCACGCGGCGTAGAGGAAGAACACGGACGGCGCCAGATGGCCGGTCTTCGCCGCAAAGCCCAAAAGCGCGCCCCAATTGAACGTCAGACCCAGCCAGGCTTGCGGCCACCACGTCACGCGTTTCATGAAAGGATAGATCGCGACGAGCACCAGCGATGCGGCACCAAGCACAATCGAAAAGCGATTGAGCGCGAGGAGCACGGCAAGCCCGGTCGCCAATTGCAGTGCGAGGAATATCCAGGCGGCGCGCACGCCGACGGCGCCGGAGGGGAGCGGTCTTCCGCGCGTACGCGTCACTTGCGCATCGATGTCGCGATCGACGATGTCGTTGTAGGTGCAGCCCGCGCCGCGCATGACGATGGAGCCGATTGCGAAAAGCGCGATCAGGCGAAGGTCGCCGGCGATATCCGGCGTTTGCCCCATGCCGCCCAGCGCCAGTCCGAAGACGCAGGGCCAGAACAGCAGCCACGTGCCGATCGGCCCGTCGAGCCGCATCAGACGCAGATAGGGCTGCGCGAATCCCGGCGCGCGTTCGACCCAGGTGCGGGGAATGACGTCTGCGGGGGCTGCGGTCATGCGCAATCTTCGCGCATTCGGCCGGCGGAGAACAGGGTGGACGCTGTCGCAGAATCCCCACTACAAGCGATTGATGGCCAAGGATGCGCAGTCCGATCTAACCTATCCCGGCGGCAAGGTGCGGCTTTATGTGGAAGCGCCGCTGGGCGAAGGTGCGCGCATCGCGCCTGATGATGCGCAGGCGCATTATCTTTTGCATGTGATGCGCGCGAAAGCGGGCGATACTGTGCGTCTTTTCAACGGCCGCGACGGAGAGTGGCTCGCGAGCCTCGCTGAGGTGTCGAAGCGGAATTGTTCGCTGGTGTGCGGGCAGAAGCTCGCGCCGCAATCGTATGTGCCCGACATCTGGCTCGTCTTCGCGCCGATCAAAAAGACTCCTGCCGATTACGTCGTGCAAAAAGCGACAGAGCTCGGCGTGCGCCGGCTTCAGCCCGTCTTCACGCGCCGCACCATCGTCACGCGCGTCAATCTCGAGCGCATGCGCGCGAATGCCGTCGAAGCGGCCGAGCAGTCCGAACGGCTGGACGTGCCGGAGATCGGCGAACCGCAATCGCTGAAGGCCCTGCTGGCGGGCTGGCCGAACGATCGCGCCATCCTCTTTTGCGATGAGGCCGGCGAGGCGCGGTCCATCGCCTCCGCGCTCGGCAACCTTCGAGCGGGCCCGGCCGCGATCCTGACCGGTCCGGAAGGCGGCTTCGATCCAGAGGAGCGTGAGACCATCCGTGCACGGCCGAACGTCGTCGCCGTGTCGCTGGGAAGCCGCATTTTGCGCGCCGATACGGCCGCATTGGCGGCGCTTGCGGTCTGGCAGGCCGTCCGGGGAGATTGGGGTTGACTTGTTGTTACCGTTGCCCGCGACTACATATTCGACAGCTAAACCGCCGGTTTACAATTCACACAAGAGACGTCGTGAAACGTCCGCGCCGGGCGATTTGCGAGGAAGGGAACGCCGCCGATGTCCATCCCCCAAGCTGCCGGGGGCGCGATTGAATCGCGCGCCGACCTTGTGCGGTATCTCGAAACGGGTTCGAAGCCGAAGTCCGAATGGCGCATCGGCACCGAGCACGAGAAATTCGTCTACGACCTGAAAACGATGAAGCCGGTCCCTTACGAGGGCCGCAACGGCATCCGTGCAATGCTGGAAGGCATGCGCCGGTTCGGCTGGGCGCCGGTGATGGAAGGCGATCATATCATCGGCCTTTCGCAGGACGGCGCCTCGATCAGCCTCGAGCCCGGCGGACAGTTCGAGCTCTCCGGCGCCGCACTGCGCTCGGTGCACGAGACATGTGCGGAAGTGAACCTGCACCAGGAGCAGGTGCGCGAGATCGCAAATGAACTGGGCGTCGGCGTGCTGGGTCTCGGCTATGCGCCGAACTGGGCGCTCGAAGACGTGCCGCAAATGCCCAAGGGCCGCTACAACATCATGCGGCGCTACATGCCGAAAGTGGGAGGCTACGGCCTCGAGATGATGTTCCGCACCTGCACCGTTCAGGTGAATCTCGATTATTCCAGCGAAGCCGACATGGTGAAGAAATTCCGCGTCGGTCTTGCGCTGCAGCCCGTGGCAACCGCGCTCTTCGCCAATTCGCCGTTCCGCGAGGGGCGGGCGAACGGCTTCCTCTCCTATCGCAGCCACATCTGGACCGACGTCGACAATGCGCGGGCGGGCATGCTGCCTTTCGTGTTCGAAGACGGTTTCGGCTTCGAACGTTATGTCGACTACGCGCTCGATGTGCCGATGTATTTCGTCTATCGCGACGGCCGCTACATCGACGTGGCGGGCAAGAGCTTCCGCCATTACCTCGACGGCAGCATTCCGGAGCTGAAAGGCGTCACGCCGTCGATGGCGGACTGGGCCGATCATCTGACGACCATCTTTCCCGAAGTGCGCATGAAGCGCTTCCTCGAGATGCGTGGCGCGGACGCGGGCGGCTGGCGGCGCATCTGCGGCCTGCCGGCGCTCTGGGTCGGCATCTATTACGATCAGACGGCGCTCGACGCGGCCTGGGACATGGTGAAGACCTGGGCCCCGGAAGAACGTCAGGCGATGCGCGACGCCGTGCCGAAACAGGCGTTCAAGACGCCGTTCCGCGGCCGCACGGTGGGCGATCTGGCGCGCGAGATGCTCGATATCTCGACGGCGGGTCTGCGCTTGCGCGCGCAGACGGATTCGATCGGCACGACCGAGGAAGGCTTCGTGCAGCCGCTCTACGAACTCGTCAATCGTGGCTATACGCGCGCGGAGGAAACGCTCGCCCATTTCCAGGGCGACTGGGCGGGCGACATGGGCCGCCTCTTCGACGCCTACAATTTTCTCTGAACCGTCAGCGGCCGCGTCGCGCGAGCAGGATGACGAGCGCACCGACCACCGCGATGCCGACGCCGTAATAGACCCACTGCGAATTGTCGACCATGAAGCTCGTCTTGGGATAGGGGATGTAACCCGCACCCTGACAGGCGAAGAAAAGCCCGGCGATGACGCAAAACGCGCCGATGACCATCAAAATAGTACGCATTGGAATTCCCCTCCTGGACCGTGACGCTATTTCGGCTGCGGGCGCCGTTCGGCGCCCTGGCGTTTCAGCATCCAGCCCGGATATTCGGGTGGAAGCTTGCTGACCTCGTCGAGCTTCGTCATTTCATCGGCCGTAAGCGAAAGGTTCGCGGCGGCAAGATTGTCGTCCAGCTGTTCCTGCGTTTTAGCGCCGATGATGACCGAGGTGACGAACGGCTTCGCGAGCACATAGGCAAGCGCCACCCTCGCCACCGATACGCCGCGCGCATTTCCGATCTCGCGCATCGCGTCGATGCATTTCCAGGCGCGATCCTTGTCGACCGGCGGAAAGTCGAACGCGGCGCGGCGCGTGCCTTCGGGGCCGTTGCTGCCCGGTACGAATTTGCCGGAGAGAAGGCCGCCCGCCAGCGGACTCCACACCAGCAGTCCGACTTTCTGATCTTCGAGCAGCGGGACGATATCGCGCTCGAGATCGCGACCCGCGATCGAATAATAGGCCTGCAGCGATTCAAAGCGCGCATGGGAGCGATGCTCGGCGAAGCCCAGCGCCTTCATGATCTTCCATGCCGCCCAGTTGGAGCAGCCCACATAGCGCACCAGCCCTCGCGAAACGAGATCGTCGAGCGCGCGCACGGTTTCTTCAACCGGCGTGACGGAGTCCTGCGCGTGGATCTGATAAAGATCGATGTGATCGGCGCCGAGACGTTCGAGACTGCACTGCACCGCATCCATGATATGTCCGCGCGAGGCGCCGATGTCGTTCGGTCCCTTGCCGACGCGGCCGTAGCATTTCGTGGCGATCACCACGTCGGAGCGTTTCACGCCGATATCTTTCAGCGACTGGCCGAGCAGCGCTTCAGAGCGACCCTCGGAATAAACGTCCGCCGTGTCGATGAAGTTGACGCCGGACTCGAGCGAGCGCGATACGATTCCCGTTACGGCTTTCTGATCGAGCGTGCCGACGACCTGCCAGAAACCTTGGCCGCCGAAGGTCATCGTGCCGAGACAGATCTCGGACACGAACAGGCCCGTGTTCCCAAGCTGATTGTAGCGCATCGTCACGTCTCCGGATGTCAAGCCGGCAGGATCGTAATCTCCGGCCACAGACTTTTCCAGCGTTCGGCCTTTTCGTGATACGCGGTCTTGCGAAAATTCGGGGTACTGTTCGGCCGCACAATCATGTGTGCGATATCGTCGAAGCCGCGCGGTGCATAGACGCTGTATGTCTGGTCCTGCCGGCAAATACCCACTTGGGCGTTGTGCATTAAAAAGCGATCAATGCCATCGATTGTGCGCGTGAGAGGCGGGTAAGGTGTGCCGAATTTCGCTTCGTACCAGAGATGCACGCGCGCCTGATTGCGGACCTCGATGGCGGCGCCCACATCGGCGAACACGTGTTTGGCGCGGGCGATAACGGCGTTCTCCGCATCCCACGACGTGTCGGGATCGAAATAGAAGACATCGTAGTCTCTGATGCCGTAGTCCGGCGCGCGATCGGTGAGCACGTTCCACGCCGTCTGAAACAATGCGCCCGATACGAGCCAGGCATCGGCCGCTTCAAGCTGCGGCAGGCGTGCAAGGATCGTGATGTTGACCGGATTGCGAAGAACGGCGGCGATGAACTTCGCTTCGGTCCTCTCTTCAGACGCCAGTGAACACAAGATCGAGCGCGGCAACGATGCGATAGCGGTCTGCTTCGAGGTTTCCGATCTTCATTCGCAGCAGAGCAACGGGTAGAGAAATTATTTCGATCGGATGCAGGAAGCAGGCTTTTCCTTTCAGCTCAAAGCGTGGATTGAGACGCCCCATCGGCCGTAAGAATTGCTCCGCAATGAATGGCACGCTGATGCGTGAATGTGTTTGATAATGATCGGATTGAACGACGACGTAGTAGGGGCGCTCCGTTCTATCCTTTCGGAAAGGAGAAGCGAAAACGTCAAACTGCCGGATCGTCGAGATCATCGAAGTCGTACAGTTCCGAGCCGACGATACCCGCGCGTTCGATCAGCGCGTTGTAAGAGTCGATCGACTCTTTGTTCTCCTCATGGAAGCGACGGAGGCGCTCTTCGCGGGTCAGCGCCCGCAGTGCATCTTCGAGCGTCTGTGAGAGATTGAGGCCGAGATCCTTCGCGACGGCGAGGACTTCCGCATCCACCGAGACATTGACCGCGCGCTTGGGGCCCGGCTTCGGGCCTGGTCCGATATGCCCGCTGTGCTTCGGGGGCTCCGGCGCCTGAAAGGGCCGGCCGGGATCGTTCAATCCGTGCTTCTTCATGCGCATAGCCTATGCGCATAACCTATGCAGATCAAGCAGCCGTGCCGCCGACCGTCAGGCCTTCCATGCGTAGGGTCGGCTGGCCGACGCCCACCGGCACCGACTGGCCGTTCTTCCCGCAAGTACCGATACCCGTGTCGAGCTTCATGTCGTTGCCGATCATGGTGACGTGGGTCATGGCTACCGGGCCGTTGCCGATCAGTGTGGCGCCCTTGATGGGGGCGCCGACCTTGCCGTTCTCGATCAGGTAGGCCTCTGTGCAGGAGAACACGAACTTGCCCGACGTGATGTCGACCTGGCCGCCGCCGAAATTCACCGCGTAGATACCCTTCGGCACCGCTGCGAGGATCTCCTCCGGCGTCTTGTCGCCGCCCAGCATGTAGGTGTTGGTCATGCGCGGCATGACGCTGTTGGCGTAGGACTGGCGGCGGCCGTTGCCGGTCGGTGCTACGCCCATCAGGCGTGCGTTCTGGCGGTCCTGCATGTAGCCCTTGAGGATACCATCCTCGATGAGAACGGTGCGGCTTGTAGGCGTGCCTTCGTCGTCGACGGTGAGCGACCCGCGGCGGCCGGCAATGGTGCCGTCGTCGACCACAGTGACGCCCGGCGCTGCCACCCTCTCGCCAAGGAGCCCTGCAAAAGCCGATGTCTTCTTGCGGTTGAAATCGCCTTCGAGACCGTGGCCGACCGCTTCGTGCAGGAGGATTCCGGGCCAGCCTGCGCCGAGCACCACGGTCATTTCACCCGCAGGCGCCGGAACGGCCGCGAGATTGACCAAGGCCTGCCTCAGCGCCTCGTCGACGCCGTCCTTCCAATAGCGCGGATCGAGATAGGTCTCGTAACCGCCGCGCCCACCGCCGCCATAGCTGCCGCTTTCCTGGCGTCCGTTTTCTTCCACGACGACCGAAACGCCGATGCGCACCAGCGGGCGAATGTCGCGATAGATCTCGCCGCCGGGACGCATGATCTCGACGGTCTGCCATTCGCCCGCAAGCGAGCAGGAGACCTGCCGCACGCGCGAATCCTTCGCCCGCGCATAGGCGTTCATGTCTTCGAGAAGCCTCACCTTCGTCGCGAACTCGGCCGAGTGCAGCGGATCGATATCGGTATAGAGCTTCGTGTTTGTGCGCTGAGGCGCCGCAGAGGCTGTCCCCGAATAGCCTTTGGTCACGGCCTGCACCGTATCTCCGGCGCGGCGTATCGCCGCTTCGGACAGCTCGGAGGCGTGCGCATAACCCGTCGATTCGCCTGCCACGGCGCGCAGGCCAAATCCTTGCATGGTGTCGAAGGTGGCGGCCTTCAGGCGGCCGTCGTCGAAAACGAAACTTTCGCTCTGGCGATACTCGAGGAACAGCTCGCCATCGTCTGCATGGCCGAGGGATTCGTCGACCAGCGCCTGAACGTTGGCGCGGTCGAGACCTGCCTGGTTGAAGAAAAGATCGGGGGTCTTGTCCATGGATCGCGAACCTCAAATACCGGAGCCGATTAGATAACCATCGGGCCGCCGAATTTCGACCGCATTGCGCGGCGTGCCAGAACTCCGCGTGGCATAAGGTCGCAATGACTTCATGGGTTTAGCCCCCCTAAATCGCGCCAGCGAATCTGTGCGGCAATGGGGGCCGTTCCTCAAGCCCGCTTTTGAGGTTGCCTGGATGTTACGCAAAAAATGGACGATGGGGGCGAGCGCGCTCGCAGGCCTGCTCAGCTCGACGGCAGCCGCGCTGGCCGCGCAGCCTCAGCCCTGGGAGATGAATTTCCAGCCGGCGGTCACGCCGGTGATGGCGGCAATCGAGGATTTCCACCGCCTGCTCCTCGTGATCATCACACTCATCAGCCTGTTCGTGCTGGCGCTGCTGGTCTGGATCATGGTGCGCTACAACCACCGCGCCAATCCGACCCCGAGCAAGGTCAGCCACAACACGCTGCTCGAAGTCGTCTGGACGCTGGTGCCGGTGATCATCCTCGTGCTGATCGCGATCCCGTCGTTCAAGCTTCTTTACTTCGAAGCCGACGCTCCGCCGGCGGATCTGACGATCAATGCGATCGGGCACCAGTGGTATTGGACCTACCAATATCCGGACAAGGGCAAGTTGCAGTTCGACTCGATCGTGCTGACGGACGATCAGGCGCACAAGAAAGGCGAGCCGCGTCTTCTGGGCGTCGACAATCCCATCGTCGTGCCCGTGAACAAGGTCGTGTGGGTCGTGACCACGGGCTCCGACGTGATCCACTCCTGGGCCGTTCCGGCATTCGGCGTGAAGATGGACGCCATACCGGGGCGCCTCAACAGGACGTGGTTCAAGGCCGAGAAAGAGGGTACCTATTATGGCCAGTGCTCGCAGCTCTGCGGCGCCAGACACGCCTTCATGCCCATCGAAGTGAAGGTCGTTTCGGAGGCCGCGTTCGAGGCCTGGCTGGCGAACGCAAAGAAGCAATTCGCCGCCAATGATGACAGCATGACGCGCACCGCCGCGCTGACGAAATAACAGGGATTGAATCAGATGGCTGAGTTGGCCCACGCACACGACGATCATCCGCACGGCTGGCGGCGTTACGTCTATTCGACGAACCACAAAGACATCGGCACGATGTATCTGGTGTTCGCGATCGTCTCGGGCTGTATCGGCGGGTTCCTGTCGATGATGATCCGCGCCAATTTGATGTTTCCCGGCGATTTGGTCTTTCACGATCCGCACAGATACAACGTGTTCGGCACGGCACACGGACTGATCATGATCTTCTTCATGATCATGCCCGCCATGATCGGCGGTTTCGGCAACTGGCTCGTGCCGCTCATGATCGGCGCGCCCGACATGGCGTTTCCGCGCATGAACAACATCTCGTTCTGGCTGCTGCCGTTCTCCCTGACGCTGTTGATCCTCTCGATGTTTGTGGAAGGCGACTCCGGCGGCTTGGGCGTGGGCGGAGGCTGGACGATTTATGCCCCGCTCTCGACGACGGGCTCGCCCGGTCCGGCGATGGACTTCGCGATCTTCGCGCTTCACATCGCCGGCGCCTCGTCGATCCTGGGCGCCATCAACTTCATCACCACGATCTTCAACATGCGCGCGCCGGGCATGACGATCCACAAGATGCCGCTTTTCGTGTGGTCGATCCTGGTCACCGCGTTCCTGCTGCTGCTGTCGCTTCCGGTTCTCGCCGGCGGGATCACGATGCTCCTGACGGATCGCCACTTCGGCACCAGCTTCTTCAATCCGGCCGGCGGCGGCGACCCGATCCTCTTCC